>Ga0302153_10000242_pt1 | contig 30490 bp, 24 predicted proteins | sample I_Bog_N2_2_FD_192429 | JGI IMG/M metagenome (GOLD analysis project Ga0302153, IMG submission 192429) | Peat permafrost microbial communities from Stordalen Mire near Abisko, Sweden - I_Bog_N2_2 | ecosystem: Environmental > Terrestrial > Soil > Wetlands > Peat | place: Sweden: Abisko, Stordalen... | reverse complement strand
TACGAACCCCGCGAAGGACAAAGACATCATCGAATACTACGTCTCCGCTGTGAATGGCAACGGCGAGGGACCTCGTTCACGCTCGGCGAATACCGACCCCGGGTCCTGGCGAAACTGGGATCCCAAACCGGGCGAGCCCTTCCGCCGCGACTTCAACGACGACTCTCCATCCGCTTCGATTAAAGTGAATGCCGAGTGGCCTCACTACTATCCGAAGTGACAGACGCTCCTTTGCATAGATATGCTGCACTGAACCTTTAGGAGCTTGCCCTGCGCGCCTTCCTCGTCTCTGTTGCCGGCATCGGCCTTCTGTGGGCAACCGGCCAACCAATCTTTGCCAGTCCACAGAGCGCGCCTTCGAGCACTTCTCACCCGGCGCCTGAGTCGTCCTACAGCCCACTCGCCAACCCCGCTGCCGTCGTCACCATCGGCCACGCGCGGTTCACAGTTCTCACGCCGCAGCTGATTCGAATGGAGTGGGCCGCCGACGGCCGGTTTGAAGACCATGCCTCGTTCGTTTTCGTGAACCGTCTGCTTCCCGTCCCAAAGTTCACCACGGCACGCGATGGCGACCGGATCACGATCCATACCGAAGCGTTGGAGCTCACTTACAACGCCACAGCAACACCCGATGGAAAGTTCTCACCCGAAGACCTCGCCATTGCCTTTATGCTCGACGGCAAACAGATCTCATGGCACCCCGGCATGGCGGACACCGGCAACCTCCAGGGCACCACACGCACGCTCGATGGCGCGCTCGGCGACAAGACGAGGGAGCCCATCGGCCCGGGACTGATCTCGCGCGATGGCTGGGTGCTCGTCGATGACTCAACGGGACCGCTCTTTGACTCCGACGACTTCCGCTTTCAGGATGGCGAGAAGAGCGCGTGGCCCTGGGTTCAGTTGCGGCAAGCAGGCGAGCGCCAGGACTTGTACTTCTTCGGCTACGGCCATGACTACAAGCAGTCACTCAGCGACTACGTTCGTGTCGCCGGCCGCATTCCATTGCCGCCCCGCTTCGCCTTCGGCGTTTGGTGGTCGCGCTACTGGGCCTATAGCGACCAGGAACTCGACGACCTGGTGCGCGGCTTCCATGAGAACGACGCCCCGCTGGACGTGCTCGTCATCGACATGGACTGGCACCTCAATCAAGTCCAACTGGAGGCCATGCACCAAACCGACCAGTCCGGACACAACCTGGGTTGGTCCGGCTATACGTGGAACCCGCTCCTCTTCCCTGACCCCAAAACGTTCCTCACTCACATCCATCAAGAAGGCCTGAAGGCCACACTCAATCTGCACCCCGCCTCCGGTGTTCAACCGTGGGAGGCGGCCTATCCAGCCATGGCCAAAGCGATGGACATCGATCCGGCGAGCGGAAATTATGTCCCCTTCGACATCACCAATAAAAAGTTTGCAACCAACTACATGGACCTCCTGCACCATCCTCTCGAGCATCAAGGCATAGACTTCTGGTGGTTGGACTGGCAGCAGGAGCCCAGCACCAAGATCGAAGGCGTCAGCCCAACCTGGTGGCTCAACTACGTGCACTTCACGGATCAGGAGCGGGAAGGCAAACGCCCGCTGCTCTTCCACCGCTGGGGCGGTCTCGGAAATCATCGCTACGAGATCGGTTTCTCCGGCGACACTATCTCGGCGTGGCCATCGCTCGCATTTCAGCCATGGTTCACCTCCACGGCAGCCAACGTCGGCTACGCCTATTGGAGCCACGACATCGGCGGTCACATTCCCGGCGTCGTCGAACCGGAAATGTACACCCGTTGGATTCAGTTCGGCGCCTTCAGCCCCATCCTGCGCACGCACACCACCAAGAACCCGGATGCCGAGCGCCGCATCTGGGCCTACCCCGAGCCTTATTCGAGCATCATGCGCGACACGATGCACCTGCGATACGAGCTTCAGCCCTACATCTATACCGAGGCCCGGCGCACCTATGACACCGGACTCGCCTTCGTCCATCCGCTCTACTATGAATGGCCCGCAGCGGATGCAGCCTACTCCCACAAGGGCGAGTACGCCTTCGGCACCCAGATGGTCGTTGCTCCTGTAACGCAGGCAGTCGCTGCAGACTCACAACTTGCGCAGCAATCCATCTGGATTCCTCCCGGCGATTGGCTGGAGTTCCCGACCGGCAAGCACTTCACCGGTCCCGCCGAGCTGCAACGGAACTTTTCCATCGAGCAGGTTCCGACCTACGTGCGCTCAGGCGCGATCCTTCCGATGCAGCCACCGATGGACCACACGGATGCCAAGCCCATCGATCCGCTTATCGTCGAAGTCGCTCCCCTCGCCGCCGGACAGACCAGCGACTACGCCCTATATGCCGATGGCAGTTCGTCAGAAGACTACAAGCGTGGCTCCTACACGTGGACGCACCTCAAGGCGCGGCAGAATCAAGAGACGCTGACCATGGACGTCTCTCCCGTGGAGGGCAACTATCCAGGCATGATAGAAACTCGCGCGTATCAGTTGCAACTGCCGGCGGACTGGCCACCCGCGTCCGTTACAGTCAACGGCGTTCGCCTCGCATTCTCTGCGCAGCCGGAGAACAAACCCGGCTGGCGCTATGAAGGCAATACGCTGACTACGGTAATCCTCACTCCGCGCTTCTCCGTGTATACCGCAGTGCACATCTCTGTGACGCGCGCGCCCGGCTCCTTCGCATTGCGGCAAAGCCTCGATGGCTTCAGCGGTTCCATCACGCGCCTACGCAACGCCTACGATGCCCTGAATCAGGTTCGCCCCTACGCCCAGCCGCCGAACTCACTGATCGAGGCCTGGCAGACAGGAGACAGACTCAGCTATCGCCCGGAGACGGTCCGCGCAGAGCTGGCCCGCTTCCCCAGGATCTTTGCCACTGCGCTCGCTGACACGGCCACGCTCGTAACAACAACCAATCCACGCGTCGAGCAGGCGCTCAAAGACCCAGGAACATCAGCGGCCACCAGGGCCCGCGTCGAGCAATACCAGCCGACCCTGCGCCGTGCACAAATCCTGTTGGAGGATGGCAAGCCACAACGGCCCTAAAGCCGTCCGGGTCTAAAATGATCTGCATCAGTGAGGTTGGTGCCGGGAGGGGGAATCGAACCCCCATGAGGTTGCCCTCGGCGGATTTTGAGTCCGCTGCGTCTGCCAGTTCCGCCATCCCGGCCTATAGCCCTAGGTCGCTCTTAATAAGCCACTTGTTTCATAGGGCCTGTCCCTACTTCTACCTTCCCAAAAACATTGGTGTCAGTTCTGGGGTTGGCTGGGACATTCAGTGCGTGTCCAGTATCGCATAGCCGCTGCATGCCCTCCAGTTGAAGCCGGGGAGCAAGATGGGCATCGCGGAGCGGCGGAGGCGGATGGAACTCCGACTCGTATAATTTGCCGGAACGTAATTCAAGATGAATTGGTTCGCGAAGGAGAGTCGGCGTGATTATGGGACGATGGTCGTATCTGGATGGAGTTGCAAGTGTGCTTGTCGCAGGACTGGTGTCCGCTATGGTATCTGCGAGCATGGCGCAGGATCACGCTGCGAAGGGCAAGGCGCAGGCTGTTTCGATGAGCCAGACGACGACGCTGATGGCGCAGCTATCACGGTTTACGGCTGCGGATGTCCCCGCGCTGGGGCCGGCCGAGACGGCGGTCGCGACGCCCACATGGGAACCGGCGGTTCCAGCGGGGTTGCCGGGAAATGGGATCGCCCAGCACCCAATGCTCTATGTCGGCGAGGGTTACAACAAGATACTGCTCGTCAACGATGGCAAGGTTGCCTGGACCTATTCCACTGGATCCGGCTGGGAGTATGACGATGTCTGGATGCTCTCGAACGGAAACGTCTTGTTTACGCGGATGCAGTATGTCGAGGAGGTGACGCCGGAGAAGCAAGTCGTGTGGCGCTACGACGCGCCCGCAAGGACGGAGGTTCACACCTGCCAGCCAATCGGGTTGGACAAGGTGCTGTTCGTACTGAATGGGACGCCGCCGAAGCTGATGGTGGTGAATATCAAGACCGGGAAGGTTGAGGTCCAACACGATCTGCCGGCGATGAGCACCGATCCGAAGATGATCCATGCCCAGTTCCGGCGGGCGCGCTACACGGCGCAGGGGACTTACCTGCTGTCGTTCCTGCAGATGGATGGGGTCGTGGAGTACGACAAGGACTTCAAGGAAATTTGGCGGTACGCGATCAAGAGTCCGTGGGCAGCAGTGCGGCTGAAGAATGGGAACACGCTGATCACGGATGAGAAAGACATTTTGACGCGCGAGGTGAATCCAAAAGGCGAGACGGTTTGGGATCTGAAGCCGGATGACCTGCCGGAGCTCTACCGGTACGCCAACACGCAGAGCGCGACGCGACTGGCGAATGGGAACACAATCATCTGCTCGCGCGGAATAAATGGGAAGGGTCCGCAATTGGTAGAGGTGACTCCGCAGAAGAAGGTCGTATGGGTACTGTGGGACTGGGCGGACGTTGGGCCGGCGACGGCGGTGCAGGTGCTGGACGATCCCGGAACCCCGGAGAAACCGGGGGAGTCAGAGCATTGATACGGTTGCGTCTCGATGCGGGGGCTGCGCACATAGTCAGCAGCGCAGTATCTTGATGCGCGCCCTTACGGTATCGCACAGCTCACACAGGAGAGAAGCGCCGCTTCCATGAGTAGGCCAGGCGCGCCATCACACCGGATAGCAAATATCCCAACGCCAGCACCAGCAGCGCGACCTTCGACCACTCGTACACCACGCCCATGATCACGACCAGCAATACCAGGAATCTCCCCGGCTTGCGGGCGCCCATGTCGATCTCTTTGCCGCTCCAGAACCGCCAGCTGCTCACCATCAAAAAGCCGGTAAACGCCACCAGACCCAGCCACACCATGGAAGCCCACAGGTCATGCACCGGCGATCCGCCCTCAAAGTGCACCACTGCAGCCAGCACACCGGCGCCGGCAGGAATCGGCATTCCGACAAAGTACTTGCGGTCCGGCCTGCCGGGATTGCGCGGTTGCGGATTCACGCTGATATTGAACCTCGCGAGCCGGCACGCTCCGCAGATCAGAAAGAGGAAACAAACCACCACGCCAAAGTGAAGCAGCCGCGCGTGAATGATCGGATATCCGGAAGGAACGACCAACCGCACGCCCCACAGATACGCCAACAGGCTCGGAGCGACACCAAACGTAATCACATCCGCCAGCGAGTCCAACTCCCGCCCGAATGCGCTGGAGGTATTCGTCATCCTCGCAATGCGCCCGTCGAGCCCATCGAACAGGATAGCCACCGCTACACCTATCGCCGCATAATCGAACGCTGCACTGTCATCCAGCATCGATCCGCGAATGCTCTGCATGATGATGTAATACCCAATCGCGATATTGCCCGCGGTAAACAGCGAAGGCAGCACATACATCCCGCGCTGAACGGGAGGTCGCTGCAACTGGCTTTCGCCCGGCGCCATCAGATCTTTCCATCCGCTGAGAACGCATCAACGTTTGCAACCGGTATTCGTCCCAGGACCGAACTCCCACCGCGCACACGGTCACCCACCTTCACGCGCAACTCTGCCTCTGCCGGCATCAGAACATCCACCCGGGAGCCAAATTTAATCATCCCCATCCTCTGCCCCCGCTCTACATATTCGCCGGCCTTCAAGTTGCATACAATCCGTCGCGCCAGCAGACCCGCAATCTGCTTGAAGCTCACGCTGTACTCGCCGCCATCGATCGTAATCATGGTCTGCTCATTCAGTACCGCGGACTCCGGCTTCATCGCATTCAAAAACTGGCCCTCGCGCGAGGATACCAGTGTGACTGTTCCGCCGATCGGAACGCGGTTCACATGCACATCGAAGACGCTCAGGAAGATCGTAATGCGCAGTCGGCTGCCAGCGGTTGTCTCGATCCACTCCGCCTCCTCCACCTTGCCGTCGCCGGGCGAGACGATCAGCCCTGGATCGTCCGGAATCTTGCGCGACGGATCGCGGAAGAACCACAGGAAAAACACCGCCAGCAGCACCGGCACCGCCGTTATGCTCACCAACTGCGTTCCGAACCAGACGATGACCGCCACCACCAGCAGCGCCAGTCCGTACAGATATCCATCCCGAACCATAGCGCCGATTATACCTTTCGCCTACGCATCTTTCTGGGTCAACGCCAGCTCCATCATCACGGCATCGTCCTTTGGGTCTGTGTAGTAGCCGCTCCTTCTTCCCTGCTCGAGAAAACCCAGCGAGCGGTACAACGCCATGGCGGCCACGCTCGCGGACCGAACTTCAAGCTGCATCGACCCTACACCCATCGTCTGCGCCCAGAGCATCGCCTGTAGACAGAGACTTCGTCCTACGCCACGTTTGCGTGCATCTTCGCGCACAGCCAGGCTTTCCATCTCCGCCACGCCATCGCCCACGCCGGAGCCACTCAGGACGCTGATAACAACAAAACCTGCAATCTCGTCTTCCTGCTCGGCCACAAGGCACATCCGTCGCGACCCGCCGAATGGCGTGCGATAGAGCGGCGCATCCTGGGTATATTGTGAAAGAATCTGCGCCCAAACCGCCTCACTCCAGTGCGGCGCCTCCGCGCAGTTTCGCTCGATCTCCAGAACCTCCGCCGCATCCTCCACCACAGCTGCTCGGATCGATATCTCGGCGCTCATCGCCGTCTCGTCTCCGCGGAAGTTGCCGCCGTCTTGTTGTAGATGTTCTGTTCCCCACGAACATAGTTCGCATCGGCCAGCGCTATATCGCTGCCGCCCGAGCCCGGACACCGCAATACCACCGGCAGCGCATCGCACACATGCAACGGATATAACACTGGCTCCCGCCCAACCAGCCGCTCCGCAACGCGTCGCTCAGCGACAGCTACCCTTCCGCCCGTCGGCAACTCATCCCTCGCACACACCCACTCGCGGCCGGAACCTGCATCGCAAACATAGAACTCTCCACGCCCCGCATCCAGCACGGCCAAACCGTCCTTCAAAGCAGCCGCGTCAGCCAGCACCTCCAGCCTCGACACCACCGCCAGCCGAAGCGCCGCCGCCTCGCAAAATCCCTTGGCCACTGCCATCCCGCTTCGCACGCCGGTAAATGACCCCGGCCCACCCACCACACCCACAGTGTCCAGCTCCGCCAGCTTCCACCCAGCCTGTCGCAGCAGCCGTCGCACCACAGCAATGATCTGCGCCGAAGCCTCGCCCGCCACCAGGTCTTCCGCAGCCACCACCCGCGGCCCCAAACACAGTGCGACACCCGCGGTCTCGCCGCAGGTGTCGATCAGTAATAGCCGTTGCGTAACTTCTTTCACCCCTTGAGCATATCGCCAGGACGCGGCATCGCGCTTAATCTACCCCGGCCAGCACCTCCTGGCGCAACTCCTCATCGTGACCCACCTCGACCAGCGACGAAGGCAGCGCCAGATGCAGCACATCCTCAATATGCGACGCGTAGTGGATTGTCACGCCGTCGATCTGCTCCGGCGTCAGGTCCTCCTCCACGTTGCTCTTCACATCGATCGGCAGAATCACATCGCGTACACCGGCGCGCTTCGCCGCCAGGAACTTCTCCTTGATGCCGCCGACCGGCAGCACATTGCCGCTCAGCGTAATCTCACCCGTCATCGCCAGCAGCGGATGCACCGGCTTGTTGGTCAGCAGGCTCACCAGCGCAGTCGCCATGGTCACGCCGGCGCTCGGCCCGTCCTTGGGAATACCGCCCGCCGGCACGTGAATGTGCAGGTCGATGTCCTTCAGCAGGTCCTCATCCAGCCCCAGCGACTTCGCATTCGACCGCACCCATGTCAACGCAGCTTCCATCGACTCCTTCATGACGTCGCCGATCTGCCCCGTGATCTTGAAGCCTCCTTTGCCCTTCATCTTGTTGGCCTCGATGAACAACACGTCGCCGCCAGCCGGCGTCCATGCCAGCCCGACCGCCACGCCCGGCCGCTTGGTGCGTTCGGCGATCTCCGTATCCACGCGCACCTTGATGCCGCCTAGGTACTCGTGCACGATCTCCGGTGTCACCACCAGCTTCTCGGTCAGCCCTTCGGCAACTCTGCGCGCCGTCTTGCGGCACACCGTCCCGATGAGCTGCTCCAGCCGCCGCACGCCGGCCTCTCGCGTGTAGTGCCGCGCGATCAGCGCAACACTCGCCGTCGGAAACTCAATCAGCTCGGGCCCGTCTTTCGCAGGTTCGATGCCGTTCTCCTTAATCTGCCGCGGAATCAGATAGGTCTCCGCAATCCTGACCTTCTCCTCCTCGGTGTAGCCGGTCAGCTCGATGATCTCCATGCGGTCCAGCAGCGGCGCCGGAATCGTATCCAGTTGGTTCGCCGTGCAGATGAACAGCACCTTGCTCAGATCGAACGGCTGGTCCAGATAGTTGTCGCGGAACGTGTTGTTCTGCTCCGGGTCCAGCGTCTCCAGCAGCGCGCTCGCCGGATCGCCGCGGAAGTCGCGGCCCAGCTTGTCAATCTCGTCCAGCATAAAGACCGGATCGTTCACCTCGACGCGCTTCAGGTGTTGAATAATCTGCCCCGGCAGCGCGCCGATGTACGTCCGCCGGTGCCCGCGGATCTCTGCCTCATCATGCATGCCGCCCAGCGAGATGCGCGAGAACTTCCTTCCCAGCGCCCGCGCAATCGAACGTCCCAGCGACGTCTTACCCACGCCCGGAGGCCCCACAAAGCACAGGATCGGCCCCTTCATATCCGGCTTCAATCGCCGTACGCTCAGGTAGTCCAGAATCCGGTCCTTCACCTTCTTCAGCCCATAGTGGTCCTCATCCAGCACGTTCTGCGCCTTCTTGATGTCCACCTCACCCGCCGAACCCTTGGCCCACGGCAACACCGCCAGCCACTCCACATAGTTCCGGGTCAGCGAGTAGTCCGCCGCCGCCGGATTCATCCGCGCCAGCCGCGCCAGCTCCTTCAGAGCATCTTTCTTCACTTCCTCCGTCATGCCCGCGGCTTCAATCTTCTCTTTCAGTTCGGCGACGTCCTTCTGCGTCTCGTCCAGGTCGCCCAACTCCTTCTGGATCGCCTTCATCTGCTCGCGCAGATAGAAGTCTCGCTGCGACTGCTGCACCGAGTCCTGCACCTCGCTCTGAATCTTGTTGCGCAGTTGCTGGACCTCGATCTCCTTCGCCAGGTGGCTGTTCAACTTCTCCAGCCGCGTCTTCACGTCCGGAGTCTCCAGCAGCTCCTGCTTCTCCGCCGTAGTCAGAAACGGCAGGCTCGCCGCGATAAAGTCCGAAAGCCGCGCTGGATCGTCGATATTCAGCGCGATCGTCTGTAGGTCGTCCGAGAGCGTCGAGCTCGAAGTCACAATCTCCTGAAACTGCGCCAGCACATTGCGCTGCAGCGCCTCAGTCTCCGGTGACTCCTCCGGCTTAATCTCCTCCAGCGTCTCAAACTCCGCAGTCAAAAACGGCTGCGTCTGGGTAAAGTTCCCTAGGCGTACCCGCTCCGTACCCTCCGTGAAGACAAAGAGGCTCTGATTCGGCATCTTCACCACCTTGTGAACGGTGGCCCGGGTGCCAATCGTGTGCAGGTCGCTGCCCAGCGGCGCGTCCTGACGCGCATCCCGCTGCGCCACCACCAGGATGGTCTTCTCCTCGCCCAGCGACTGAATCAGTTGGATGGAGCTCTCGCGGCCCACCGTCAGGGGCAGCACCGCATGGGGGAAAAGCACCGTATCCCTCACCGGCAGAATAGGATACGAGCGCCCGGAGCCTGCTTCTCCGGCCTTCTTCTCCGTCGTCGGCTTGATCACACTGACAAATTCATTCGACATCTTGAGTGTTCCTCTATCAACTTTCTTGTATAGGATGCACTATCATCGCCCCCGGACGCAACTTCTCCTCATTCTCATCGGCTCCTCCGGCCCGGCCAACAGCCCATCCCCTCCGCTCTCTCCACATACGGCTCCTACCATGAGATGTTCAATCCCCCCTCTCCAACCCTCCCCGTCTCCCCTGTTTTTCCTAATCCCTATTCCCCCATCCCTATTCCCTGCTTTTGTTACCCTGAACTCTCACCGCGGGAGTGGTGGAATGGCAGACACGCAGGTCTTAGAAGCCTGTGCCCGAAAGGCGTAGGGGTTCAAGTCCCCTCTCCCGCACCATCCGCTCCGTCAGGAAGACCCCATGCCCGATCCAAAATCCAATCAGCCCCAACCCGACAGCACCCGCATCACCCTCACCAAAACCGCCGACTACCGCGACGCCTACGCCAACAGCGTCCAGGTCCGGCTCTCCATCTGGGACTTCTTCCTGGTCTTCGGCACCCTCGAGCAGCACACGCCCGAGGAGATGAAGGTCGAAAACTTCCAGGGCATCTACCTCAGCCCGCAGCAGGCCAAGGCGCTGCTCAACGTGCTCACTCACAACATCGCCCAGTACGAGCAGACCTTCGGCCCCATCTCGCTGGACGGCAACGCGGCCCACCACTTCACCGTCCCCACCAACGGCCCCGTCCATTGATCTGTCTCAGCCGCCCCTCCCTCTTGTCTCCAACACTCTTGGCTCTATGCTGAACAAGACCCCGCTCTCCCGCGCCGCCGCGCTGCCCGTGCCCATCCTCTTCTGCCTCTTCTTCGCCGCCGTCGCGCTCGGCCACCTCACCCTGCTCCACCTTCCCTACTTCTGGGACGAGGGCGGCTACTACATACCCGCCGCGCTGGACTTCTACCACACCGGCACGCTCATCCCGCACTTCACTAACGCCCACACCCCGCTGCCCAGCATCGTCCTGGGGACGCTCTGGCACATCTTCGGATTCCACATCCTCGTCACCCGCCTCGCCGTCTGCACCTTCGCCGCTGCTGGCCTGCTGGCCGTCTTCCGCCTCACCCAGCGACTGCTCGGCGACGCCCCGGCCTTCGCTGTCGCCCTGCTCACCGCCGTCTACCCCATCTGGTACGCCCAGAGCACCCTCGCTCACGCCGACATCTTCGCCGCCGCCTTCACCCTCTGGGCCTTCGCCAACTATCTCCCCACAACAATACTGGCAACTGGTAACTGGCAACTCAAAACTCAAAACTCAAAACTCGAAACTCATCAAGACCCCCCCAAACCTCCATACCTCGCCGTCGCCCTGCTCTTCTCCCTCGCCGCGCTCTCGAAAGAGACCTCCATCGTCCAGCCCGCCGCCCTCGCCGCGCTGAAGCTCGGCCTCCTCCTTCGCGACCGCCGCGACCCCACGCTCCGCCGTCTTCACCTGCGCTGGCTCGCCGCGCTCAGCCTCCCCGTGCTGCCGCTCATCGCCTGGTTCGCGTACCACCACCACGTCACCGGATTCACCTTCGGCAATCCCACCTACCTGCGCTACAACGCCACCGCCAACCTCACCGTAAGCCACATCCTCCTCTCGCTCTACTACCGTGGCATCCACCTCTTCTGGCAGCGCGACATCTGGCTGCCCATCGTCCTCGCCCTCGCCTGCCTCCTGCTCCCAGTCAGGGAAACTGCCAGCCCCAGCGAAGCTCAGCATGTTGGCTCAAAGAGCACTCTGGACCCTGGGCCCTGGACCCTGGGCCCTACATCTCGGCCCCTGGCCCCTGCGGTCACTCGCGCCATCGCCCTCCTCATCCTCGCCAACTGGCTCGCCTTCTCCATCCTCGGCGGAGCCCTGCTCACCCGCTATCTGCTGCCCATCTACTCGCTTATCCTGCTGGTCTGCGTCGCCACCTGGCGGGCGCGCACCCGCCTGTGGCCGGTCTTTGCGACGGTCGCCGCCGCGGCCTTCATCAGCGCCTGGTGGCTCAACCCGCCCACCTCCTTCGCGCCGGAAGACAACCTCACGTACCGCGACATGATCGTCGTCCACCAGCAGGCTATCGACTACGTCGCCGCCCACTACCCGGACGCCACCGTGCTCACAGCCTGGCCGGTCGCCGCCGACCTCTACCGCCCCGAGCTCGGTTACGTCACCCAACTCATCAAGGCCTTCTCCATCGACGACTTCACCCGCCCCGAGGTCCTCAAGGCCGCCGCGCAGCCCGACCGCTACGACACGGCTATCGTCTTCACCACCCACTTCACGGCGCCTGCCTTCCGTCGCTACCTGCTCGCCCACCCGGACACCCGCCGTGGCCGCGAGTTCGCCGCCACCCGCGACCTCACCCCCGACGAGATCGCCGCCCTGCTCGGCGGCACCGTCGTCGTGGAATACGACCGCAATGGCGAGTGGGCCGCCGTCCTCCGCTTCAATCGCAGCTATGAGGCGTATCTCGACCCTGCCCAAAGGCCCGTCATCCTGAGCGGAGACCTCGCAGCTTCATCGCGAGGTCGGAGTCGAAGGACCCCGAAGCAGCTGGCATGGCCTCTATCCCTTGTCCCTTTTCAACCGGCTCCGCCACTCGCCTTTTGAGCACGAAACCCTTGACACGCCCGTTATAATAGAACCTGTACACGAGGCCCAGCCCATCCGCTGGTGCGTCGCAGGGGACAGAAGACAGCAGACACCATCGCAAGGCTAAACCCTTAGGATTCAATCGCTTGCGAGGCCATCTGCTAAGTCATTTGTTTTGCGGTTCTTAGCTTGGAGAACCAAGCCTAAGTCTAATGTTATGCGGTTCTTACGGGAAAAGGGGGGAGTGGGCTACACCCGCTGGCCGATCGAGATCGGCGGAAGTTCTTTGTGGTAAACCAGTGCATCGGTGCCGCGACCGTAGAACGACGCCGCCCGGTGGGAGAAGATATAGCCGCGGCGCTCATAGAAGCGGATGGCCGTCGCGTTGCCGGTAAAGACGTGCAGCGCCACCGCAGCGCAGCCGGCCTCCTGTGCCTGGGCCTCGGCCCGGTCCATCAGCTCCCCGGCGAGGCCCCGGCGGCGGTACTCAGCGGCAACATCGAGCGTGACGATATAGCCGACCGCATCAGGCTTGGCGTGCTGGGTGTGGAGGACGCAGAACCCCGCGAGCGAGCCATCGGCCGCTGTGGCAACTGTGACGCGGGAGTTTTTCGCAGTGACGAAGCTCCGCATCGCCGAACGCGAGAAGCGGAAGGGAGGCTCGAAACAAATATTATCGAGCGCCACCAGCGCATCGAGATCGGAGGGAAGATAGCCGCGCAGCTCCATCCCGCCGCCTAAACCGCGACGGTGAAGGTGTCTTCGCTGCGGGTGACGGCGCGGTAGAGCGTGTCGCGCTCGAACGGAACGCGGCCGGCCTCGGTAATCAGCCGCACCAGGTCCTGCCGCCGAAGCCCCTGCGGCGTCTGCGCTCCGGCATCGTGGTAGATCTTCTCCTCGATGACAGTTCCGTCGATGTCGTCGGCGCCGAAGCGCAACGAGATCTGCGCCATCTTCGGCGTGACCATCTGCCAGTAGCTCTTGATGTGCGGAAAGTTGTCGAGCAGCAGACGGCCGACGGCAATCTGGCGAATGTCCGTCATGCCGGTGGACTTGGGCAGGTGGCTCAGTGCCGTATGGTCAGGATGGAAGCTGAGCGGGATAAAGGTCTGGAATCCGCCGGTCTCATCCTGCAACTCGCGCAGCTTGAGAAGGTGATCGACGCGGTCTTCGTCGTTCTCAATGTGGCCATACAGCATCGTGGCATTGGAGCGCAGACCGGCCTTGTGTGCCAGTCGCGCGGTGTCGAGCCACTCTGAGCCGTCGATCTTGTGGTCGCAAATGATGTGGCGCACGCGGTCGGCAAAGATCTCCGCGCCGCCGCCGGGACAGGAGTCAACACCAGCGAGCTTCATCCGCTCGATGGCCTCGGCGACCGAGAGCTTGCCGCGCTTGGCGAGGAAGGCGATCTCGACCATCGTAAACGCCTTGATGTGGACCTGCGGATAGCGCTGCTTCAACCCGCTGACCAGGTCCATGAAGTACTCGAACGGCAGGTCCGGATGCAGGCCACCGACGATGTGGAACTCGGTCACCGCCTCGGTCAGGCCCTTGCCTGCTGTCTCCCAGGCCTCTTCGAGGGCCATGGTGTAGGTGTCCGCCTCGCCCTTCTTGCGGCCGAAGGCGCACAAGCGGCAGCTGGCGACGCAGACGTTGGTGGGATTAATGTGGCGGTTCACGTTGAAGTAGGCGATATCGCCGTGCATCCGCTCCCGCACCAGGTTGGCCATCCAGCCGACCGCGAGGATATCGCCGGAGCGATACAGCGCCAGCCCGTCTTCGAAGCTGAGGCGCTCGCCGTTCTCCACCTTGCGCGCGATGGGAATCAGCGCGGGATCGTCGGTCTGAAAGGAGTGACGAGGCTTCGGCTTCGCGGTGGCTGCGTCCATACGGCTATTTTACGCCGATGCCGGTTTTAGTGGCGTTCTGCGTTGGCCTGCTGCGAGCCCCTGCCTGCGTTATAACCACCCACGCTGGAGTCCACCATGATGGGCTGAATGACAACGCCATCGTAGAGCGTAGCGCCGACAAGGTGATCGCCAACTGGACGTGCGAACCGCAGCTTCCATCCGGCGGCCCAGTAGTTAACCTTGTAGTCAGGCAGGTGAACAGCAAAGACGAAGGTCGAGTTGGCGGCGGTAATCAGAACGCGCTGATTGGCGTCATCGTAGAAGATGCTGTCCACATCCGTAACCGAAAGATCGGGAACTGGCTGCCAGGTGCTGCCGTCGTCCGAGGAGAGAAACGCTCCCTCGGCGCCGCCAACCCACAGATTGTTCAGATTATCGACCGCTATGGCTCCAATCTGGCTGAGATCCCCCGGAAGCTTGAGAGGCTTCCAGGTGAGTGCATTATCTTCCGAGAGGGAAAGTTGTTTGAAATCCGCCGCGAGCAGAACAGCCCCATGCGCAGCAAGAAAGCGTGGCTGGTCCAAATGCATCTCCCGGACTGGAACCCAGGCTTCGCCAGTGGCATTCCCGCGTAACAACCCCAGGGATGTGGCCGCAAAGATCGCGTCATTGGCGTTGGCGAAGGCAAAGATCTGGGCGTCGAATCCTGGCGGAGCAGGATGTGCCGGCGGAGGTGCAACAGGGGCACGCGGCACCGGACGGCGCCCGCGAACCGGTGCTTTCTTGACCACGACCGCAGGTACAGGGCGCGCGATTGGCGAAGATTCTCCTTGCACGGCGGCCTGGGCCCAGCCTCCGGCGGTGAGACGATAGATGCCGTGTGTGGTGCCGGCCAGCAGACCACCCCCCGGAAGGGCTAGGAGGCTGAAGACGTCGCGTCCGTTCAGTCCGTCGCTCTTCTGCTCCCATCGGAGTCCGCCATCGGTACTCTGAAAGACGCCGCCGGTCTCTTTGTCATTGACCACGCCGACGTACAGCGTGGCCGGGCGATCCGGATCTGCGGAGTAGGCGGAGACCTGGCGCGCAGAAAATCCTCCATTGGAGGCGTGAAAACTGACGCCCGCGTCGTCGCTCGCCAGGACGCCTCCGTGGTCGGTGGCGATGAGGACGTGGTCGGTATTGGAGGGATCCACCCAAACGTCGTTAACGATGATATCGGCGTCGGTCATGCGCGACCATTGCACACCGCCATCAAGCGTGCGATAGAGCCCTTCCGTCGTGCCGCCATAGACGGTGTCGGGATTCTTGGGATCCTCGACGAGCTTCCTCGTCCTCCGCGCAGTGGAGGGTATCCCCTGAGCTTGATTCAGGCCGACCCCGCCCTTGAACTGGGCTCCGGCGTTCAGGCTCTTGTAGATTCCGGAACACGCGCTGGCAAAGACAATGTTGGGACGCGTCGGGTCAATGATGATCGAGAATACATCCGAGTCTTCAATGATCCCTTCCTTGATGTTCTGCCATGTGCTGCCACCATCGGTCGTCTTCCAGGGCAGGTGCCAGGTGCCGGCATAGATGATGTTCGGGTCGCCGGGATCGATGGCAATGGACTGAACCTCGTGGATCTCCATGCTGTCAGCCGGGCTGATCTGGCTCCAGTGGGCTCCGTCATCCGTGCTGCGAAAGACGCCGCGCAGGGTTCCCGCAACCAGTTCCGCGGGGTTGGAAGGAGCCCGAGCCAGGGAGCGCACGGATTGACCGCGCATCTCTGCCTGCGCAATCCATGTCTTGCCCGCATCGTCGCTGATGTACAGACCACCGTCCTCGCGGTCGACAATCCAGGCACCGACGACCAGGCGCTTCGGGTGCAGTGGATCGGTGAGAATGTGGTCGACTACCAGGTCATTGCGGTCTGCGATCTGCGCGACACGCGTCCACGAGCTGCCCCCATTGTGCGATTCGTAGATCCAGCCTGTTGCGGTTCCCAGATACAGGTGCTGCGGGTCTTGCGAATCCGCGGCGAAGGCACGGGCGTCGCCACCGAAGGGGCCCAGTGGATACCACGTAGCCGCCCGCGAGGGAGCAACCAGACAAAACAAAGGAAGCAATCCAACAAACCCAATTCGCGACAACCGGGACATCATTCTCTTCAACTGGCACTCCTTCCTATAAGGCTAACCCAAACTCAGGCTGCGCACATTCCTGAAGGAACCATGAGTGCTCCAGCAGATACAAAACATGGACCACGCATAAGATGTCAGGCTCGCAGGAAATACAAAGGCCGGCTGGGAGAACCTCCCAGTCGGCCCTTGCCTCCAGCAATAGAGTGTTTACTTCTTGTGGTGGTGCACAGGAGCAGTGCGCGGAATCGCCTTGACCGCGGACTCATCCACAGGGGTGAGGCCCGTCGTATCGAGGGTTGCACCGGCAGGGATGAGGGTCGTCGCCGCGGTGTTGGTTCCAGCAGTTCCGGTGTAGACCGAGATACGCGAAGCATCCAGGCCCTTTTCACCAACCAGGTAGGCCTTCTCATTGACCGCGCGCTCAGCAGCCACCTTATCAGCCTTCTTCACGCTGGGGTCGGAGTTGCCGGTGATCGCCAGCTTGGCATCTGCCTGGCGCTGTGCTGTGAGGGCGATGTCGTCAAGGCAGGCCTTGGCTTCATTGTCCACACGCGTCGGACGCGCTTTGTCACGGTCGAAGTTGATCGTGCAGAGGCTGGTGGTCGTGACAGCAGCGGGCGCTGCAGGCGCTGCGACAGTAACTGTCGTCTGCTGCGACGCCGACTGACCCTTGTCATCGACCACGTTGCAGGTCACCGTAATGGTGCCCGGAGCAACGCCGGCCGTCGAAAGAGTTGCCGTCGAGGTGTTACCGCTGATCGAACCTGCCGAAGCGCTATAGCTGTAGGTCAGCGGACGGTTCTGGGGGCTGACGCCGCTCGCCATAATCGTGGACGGATCGCCAGGATTGACGGTAGAGGGGTTCGCCGAGCAGCCAACGGTGGGAGGCAGAATTGCTCCAACTGTGAACGGAGCGGAGCAATCAGCCATCTCGCCGGGCTTGCCGCCTTCCGACACATGCCCCTTCGCAGTGTAGGTTCCAGGAGCGACGCCCGCGGTATCAATGCTGGCTACATTCGAGGTTCCCGACACCTTGCCGCCATCAGAAGCCCACGTATAAGTCGCGGTCTTCTTGGGGTCGAGGTTGGTTGCCGTTCCAGTAACGGTCACAACATCACCAGGATAGATTGCGCCGGTCGGGGCAGTAATCGCGCAGGAGTAAGCAACGGGTGGCGGCGGAACAATGCTGCCGAAGTGGAAGAGGATACCGCTGCTAAGCTCAACCGCACTGAGGTTAGCACGGCCACCGGTAAACACGTTGGGAGTGGCAACTGGGAATGCGGGACCGTAGTCGAAGTGCATGTAGCGGTAATCCGCTTCAAACAGGCGCAGACCAAAATGATGGTGAAACCACGGAAGATCGTAGTCCATACCACCACCGGCGAGCAGGCTGGCGCCCCACTGGTAAGGCTCAGCATAATACTGGGCAGGACCACTTTCAGTGTTATTCGGTCCCGAACTCTGCGCTCCGCCAGCAAGGCCATGAGCGAACAGCGTGAAGTCCTGCATCGGAGCACGGAAGATTGGTCCCGCGTAGTACGCGTATAACCCATCATTGACGCCGTCAGGGTTGGAAATGCCAACCACTTCGCCGCCCACATACTTATTGAACCAATAGGCCCCGCTGCCGATGGCGCCCTCATCGATGGAGGTGTAGGCGATTCCCTGGGGCTGAAGTTTACCGTGCGCGCCAAAGTAGGAATATCCCAGGAACACATCAATTCGCGAAGGATTGATCGTGCTCGGAGCCGCTGTCGTCTGGGCGCTCATGCTACCAATCCCAAAACTGACAGCGCATGCAGCCACCAGACACCGGCCTAAATTGCGAAACGGGCGATAAGACATTTGTCAATCCTCCACTAAAATTCAATCTCGTTCTTTAACTACTGTGCGGGCTTCAGCCAAAGGTACCCCGCTATCCCTTTTTGAATTCCTCAAAAGTGTACCGCAGATGCCACTAATGTCTACAAAAAAGTGGCAGTTGCGTCAACTTATGCACCCCTCAGGGGCAGAATATCTTCCGGAAGACCGGAAACAACCCCTGCGAGGGCACTTGCTGCCAATCCTCGCAAACCCTGCACAAAACGAAACAACCCTTACGTGACGCGCCCCGGCAACCAAAACATGTTCGTACTATGCAAGGTTCAAGGTCTCACGAACAGTCCCGCGGCTGCTCTGAATCTTCTCCTGCAGTAGCGTAATCGCATAGAGTAACTGCTCCGGGCGCGGCGGGCACCCAGGAACATACACATCCACGGGTATGACCTGATTGACTCCCTGGAGTAGAGCGTAGTTGTTGAAAACACCCCCAGAGGTGGCGCAAGCCCCCATCGAGATCACCCACTTGGGCTCCGGCATCTGCTCATAAAGCCTGCGGATAACCGGCGCCATCTTCTGCGAGACCCGCCCCGCAATAATCATCAGATCACTCTGTCGCGGAGAGGGGCGAAAGACCTCGGCGCCAAAGCGGGCTATGTCGTACCGCGACCCGCCCATAGACATCATCTCAATGGCGCAGCAGGCAAGACCAAACGTCATGGGCCATACCGAATTCTTGCGGACCCAGTTGATGGCCGCATCCAGCGAAGCCAGAACAATGCCCTCGGGCTGTTCCGTTCCCCAGTTCACCTCGGCAAGCTTCTCCTGGTTCTTCGCGAAGCTGTCGAGGGTACCAAAGATATAACGGTCGTTGCGCTGAGGAGTCGCTGTTGGCCGGCCATTCGTCGATGTGTGATTCTGATCGGTGCTCATGAGGTTAAGTATACGGTTCGACTTGTACAAGGAACACGGTGCTGCGAATTTCCTGAGGGCGCATTGGCTCGAAATTGACTCGATTATGGGCCTTTAGTTTGCTCTTGAAATCGGATGCCCAGCGAATTCCGATGGTTGGCCAAGAACCTGGAATTCGCGGCGCGCTCCAGGCCAAGTCCGGACCATCATCCAGCATTGGCGGCGATTGCGGCGAGAAGAGCCTTGCGCAGCCCCTGCTCTTGTGAAGCGTTTAGCTGGGCCCCATTACTGGTCAAGTAGAAGACGTCAATGGCCATCTCCCCTTCTGTGTCGACCAGGGCAACCTCCACGTTATGACCGAGGCTGCTGAGAGTGATGCTGATGGCACGCAACAGACCTGGAATGTCCTGAGCGACGACCTGCAAGAGGGTACTGTGCGCCGCCGCGGTGTTATCGAACTCAATCCGCGTCTCCACCTTGGTGTGAAGCGGCTTGCGGCGGCCGCGACGACGGCCACTCAGCATCTTTTCCACAGATTCGCGTCCCGCGATCAGGTCCCGCACGCTGGCGACGAAGCGCTCGCGCTCCGACTCGTTCAGTTCCAGCGTGCGAAAGCTATCCGTAAAGCGAAACGTATCCACGACCACGCCCGCTGAGTTCGCAAATGCGTCGGCGGTGACGACGTTCATTCCCCATGCAGCGAGCGCTGAAGCTACGCCTGCAAAGAGTCGCGGGCGGTCCTGAGTGACCAATGTGATCTCGTGTACTGCATTGCCGTATTGGAAGGCAATCTGAAACGGCTCCTCGGCGAAACGCCGTATCATGGCAAAGTGCTGGAGAATGGCTTCTGTCGTACGAGTCTTGACATAGCGCTCGGGGAAGCCATCCAGGAATTGCTCGACGGCAGCCTCATTGCCCGGAGCAAGAGCCAGGACGCGGGCGACCTTCTCATCACGCGCTCTCGAGGCAGCCGTTCGGTCCAGCGAACCGCGCGTATGAACTCGCTCGTCGTCAACATTACGATCGAGTTGATTGTTGGTCGCCATGGAGAGACGCCAGAGGTTCTCCGCCTTCCACGGGGTCAGCGCGTCGGGATGCACGGCGGCGATGTCGGCATAGGTAAAGAGCGTCAGCATGCGCAACGCCTCATGGGTCTGCACCTTGCCGGCGAAGGCGCGCACGGTATCCGCATCGAAGATGTCGCGGCGCAGCGCGGCGGACATCTCCAGGTGGTTCTCGATCAGGCGCATCACCATCGCTGAGTCATAGGCGTCCATCTCCAGGCGGGCGAGGACGTTGCGTGCCATGCGCGCGCTCTCTAAGGCGTGACTTGCACCAGCCCGTCCCTTGCCAGTGTCATGGAGCACCGCGGCAAGATAGAGCAGACCTGGGTTCATCAATTCCCGGATCATGATGCGGAACTTGATCCTCCACTCCGGGGCATTCGGTCCGGGGTCGGCTTCGAGGCCATGCAGGGTCTCGATCAGCACGAAGGTGTGCTCGTCCACGGTGTACCGGTGGTACGCATCGCGAATGACCAGCGCATCGATACCGTGGAACTCGGGCAGGATCAGTTCGAGCACACCCAGGGCATGCATGGAGCGAAGCGCTGTGGCGGCGCGCTCCCCGGTAAGAATCGCGCTGAGCTGGAGCCATAGGCCCGGGCCCTCCTCCAGGTTGGCCGAGAGCAGCGGAATGGCATCCGCGATGCGCTCCTCGCTGGCAGGAGTCAGCGCGGCGCCGGTGTTCGCCATCGCGGCGAATACGCCCAGAACGATCTCTGGTTCATGCGCGACGTCCATACCACCCGGCTCACGGGGAGCCAGTTCGATGCGTCCGGACTTCAATCCGAAGCCGGCATTGCGCGGCAGCTTGAGCTTGCGCACTGGAGTCTCGGCCTCAATGCGCAGGCCAAACGCCTCGGCCTCGCGGCTAAGGCATCGCTCCAGAATGCGGGCGTAGCGGAAGTAGGCACGCATCCAATACGCGGCATCGACGCTCGTCTGGTAACGGCCGCCGAGACCGATTCCCTTCTCCGCCGCGGCATCCTGAGCCTGCCAGTCCAGGGTGTTGTCATCGCGCTCATGCCGATAGTGGAGGAAGCAGCGTACCGCGGCGAGAAAGGCCAGCGCCTCATTGAACTCCGGCGCAGGCGCGGAAGTAACACCGCGCAGGCTCCTGAGCCATTGGCAGACATGCGCGTCGCGCAGACCACCTGGGCAGTCCTTGATGTTCGGCTCCAGGTGGAAGAGCGTATCGCCGTACCGTGCGTGACGAACGCGCGTGAGCTTCACCAACTCCGCGGCGATGGCCTTGGCATCGCGCTGGCGCATCTTCCCAACAGCCTTGTCGCGAAGCCGGTTGAATATTTCCAGATCGCCGCCGAGATAGCGCAGGTCCAGCAAAGAGAGGCTGAACTCGGCGTTGCCGGGCTGGAAGTGATCGCACTCGCCGGGCGGACGGATGGAGAGCGAGAGCTGGACCCCACAGTCCCAAAGCGATTGCGAGAGGCGGCGAATGGAGGGCTTTGCGTTCGCGGCAGCCGATTCTTCAACGCAACACATCAGGTCGATGTCAGAGTACGGAAAGAGCAGACCGCGCCCGTAACCGCCAATGGCAACCAGGGCGAAGCCGGAACGCAGCCGGGGATCGGCCGCAGCCTCAACCGCCCAGGTGCGGAGAATCATGCTGTCAACCAGGGCGGAGCGTGCAGCTGCGGCCTGCAGACCATCGCCGTTTAGCTCGAAGGCGACGCGAATCTCGACGAGGCGGCGCTCATACTCATCGCGCAACATCGCTCCGCTGGAGAACCGGGCGGATGTGCCGAGTTTGCCGGCCGGCGCGATGCTCGTCTCGTCGTCCGTCGCTCTACCCCCTTACAGCGCAATCTCCCCGCGCTCGTCGTTGCGAATCCGTATCGACTCGTCGATCTTTGAAACAAAGATCTTGCCATCGCCGATGCGCCCGGTGCGCGCCGCGCCGATGATGGCCTGGATGGCCTTTTCTACCATGTCGTCGGTGACGACAAGCTCCAACTTGATCTTGGGGAGCAGATCGACGGCATACTCGCGTCCCCGGTAAAACTCCGTGTGGCCCTTTTGCCGCCCATGGCCGCGGGCCTCAAAGATCGTAATGCCGGAGATGCCCGCCTCCACCAACGCATCCTTTACCGCATCCAGCTTTGAAGGCTGGATTACTGCTTCAATCTTCTGCATCTCTGGTTCGCCTTTCCTGACTCCGCCCGGATATTCCCTGGCGCAGGCCTATCAGGTTATCAACAACGAACCTATGTTACCCAGGCTTCGTTAATTCAACGGAACCGGAGAATAGACCTACCGGTTACCTCGTCCCAAACGCTCTGTACACGGCCTGACCGATCCTGAAGATCGATCCCTCCCCCCTCCCCCCATATTCCTGCAAAAACCGCATAAATAAGGACTTAGGGGTGGTTCTCAACTCTTGCCACTCCGTAAATCCCTGAAAAGAAAGGATGGGTCTTGACGACGGGAGGCAAATACCGCATAACAAAGCAGTTACCCTGCCCTCCGATGGCAAACGGTAGTGTCTGGACGTCAGGGAGCCGACCTCTGTTCTTGTTTGGATTATATAAGGCGTGTCAAGAGGCTTGGAATGGGTATGGACGGGTTGGGGCCGATTCCCATCGCTTCCCTAGCAACTGCCGTCCTGCACCCAGAGCCCGCCCTTGGCCGAGCACCATGCCTGGGTCACCGGCGACGCGCACTGTGGCGCATTGTTTACGTCGAAGTAGCGGCACGATCCCGTCGGCGCCGGCCCCGCCGCGCTCAACAACTCCTTCGGCGCAACCGGCATGGCCGCTTCTTTCTTCGCCGGCGCCTTCTTTGCGGGCGAGTTCTTCGGGATTGTCTTCTTCACCGTTCTCTTTGCCGTATTCTTTCCGGCTTTCTTTGCCACGATCCTCTTCGCAGACTTCTTCTTCGCCATCGTCGTCCTCCTCTTGTTGGCCAGTGTTGTTGGATTACTTCGTCCCGCCGCCGGAACCCATCACCGTCAGCGACAACACGCTGGCGAGGTAGTTCCTCCGGTTCGGCTTCGGAGCGTTGTCCACATAATGCTCCTCTTCGCTCAGGCCCAGCTTCAGCCAGGAGTTGAGCGTCAGCGATGGCCCCAGCAGCGCATAGGCCTGGAATGCGTGGCGGTCATTCAGCATCGGCATCACCCATATCTGCTCATCCCAGCTGAACCTTGTACCGGGCAGGTGCGCCTGCTGCTTGAGCCGCAGCCCCACCAGGTTCAGCGCCGGCGACGTGTGATCCAGGTGCTCGCCCACATACCGCATATCGCCGGAGAAGTTGTAGCCCACGCCCTTCGCAAAGAACTGCGGTGACCCCAGCCCAATGCCGCCGCTCGGCTCCTGCGCGATCCCCAGCGAGTTGTTCACAAACAATTCGCCAATACCGTACACATAGGCTCCGCCAGGCTTATGAAAAAAGTGCTGCTGTTCGAGCGTCGCACCCACCGTATCGGTAATCACCGCCGAGGACTTCTCCTTGTAGCTGCGCAGGTGGCTGCCGCCGGCAAACAGGTCGGTCCGGTCCCTTGCGCTGCCCTCGCAGAAGTCCAGCCCGAGGTTGCCGCCCACCTGAACCTGGCTCTGCGTCCCCAGCACGACCTTGTCCGGCGTTCCCTGGAACTGGAGCATCCACGAATCCAGCACCGGCCGCGCTCCATTCCTGCACGGATCCTTCGGCAACGCTGCCGGCGTCGGCGGCTGTACCACGGCCCGCATCAGCGGCTCCGGAACGGCAAGAGCGGGAGATGTAGACACAGCCAAGAGCTCCACCTGCTTCACGGCGCGGCGCTGAATCTCCAATGTCCCCGCTGCCTCGGTGCGCAGAATGATCACATCGTCTGTCTGGTTGAGAACATCGCCGGATATCTGGTCGCCGTTCGACAGAAACACCCTGGCGGGACTCGACGCATAGGATGCCGCCGCAATGCACAACACCCACACCAAAGCCGCGCAACGCACGGCACACCTTGGGATATAGGAACGCATGGACGCCTCCGAGGGAGATTTCTCCGTACTGCGGAAAACGGGTTCGACCGGGGAACGGATTCACGATACACGCATGCAGAGAGGCAACCAACAGGAATCTCTCCACGAAAAGCGCACTCTTTGGCTGACGACTGAGCCCTCTCCGGCACTGCTGGTTCGCTCTGTGAGCGCGCCAGCATAGACTCCCTCCGCGCGCGCTTGTACCATGACGGCAGATGGCGCGAAGCAGCGCAAGGCCAGACCTGTTGCTTTCGCAGCCAGATCTCCCGGAGATTGAATGGACACCGTAAGAGTTGGGAAAAAGCAACTAGGCCCCGGAGAGCGTTGTTACGTCATCGCCGAGATCGGCATCAATCACAACGGCGATATTGACCTGGCCAAGCGGCTGATCTCCGTGGCTGTGGCCGCGGGATGCGACGCCGTGAAGTTCCAGAAGCGCACAATAGACATCGTCTACACGGCGCAGGAGCTGGCCACGCCGCGGCCCAATCCCTTTGGCGAGACCAACGGAGACCTGAAGCACGGGCTGGAGTTCGGCCAAGAGGACTATGAAGAGATTGACAGCTTCTGCAAGCAGGTAAAGATTCCCTGGCTGGCTTCGCCGTGGGACGAGCGCTCCGTGGAGTTTTTGGAGCAGTTCGACCTGCCGGTATACAAGATCGCGTCGGCGTCGCTGACCGACGACCACCTGCTGCGCACCATACGCCAGACCGGCAAGCCGATCCTCGCGTCCACCGGCATGAGCACCTACGCGGAGATTGACCACGCGGTGGAGGTGCTGGGCAAGGAGGACCTGGTGCTGATGCACGCCACCTCGACCTATCCGGCGAAGTATGAGCACCTGAATCTGCGCGCGATTCCGACGATGATCGAGCGCTACGGTGTTCCGGTGGGCTACTCGGGGCACGAGACGGGGATTCCGACGAGCGTGGCGGCGGCGGTGCTGGGCGCGTGCTGCGTGGAGCGGCACATCACCATGGACCGCGCCATGTGGGGCTCGGACCAGGCGGCGTCGCTGGAGCCGAACGGCATCTCGCGGCTGGTGCGCGACATCCGGTTGGTCGAGCAGTCACTGGGCGACGGCGTGAAGCGCGTGTACGAGGAAGAGCTGCCGGTGATGAAGAAGCTGCGCCGCGTGGGCGCGGCGGCATAGGGCCTCAGGGGCTAAAGCCCCCATCGATATCAGATCGCATACGGCACGGCTGAAGCCGTGCCCTTAGCGAAACCCGAAGAGGATGGCACGATTTGGTTTCAGAGCAAAATCTTGAAGCACTAAAAGCCATTGCGTTTGACGTGGACGGCGTGCTGACCGACGGCACGCTCACCTGGTCGCCGAGCGGCGAGGAGAGCAAGAGCTTTTCGTTTGCCGACATCATGGGCGTGAGCCTGCTGCGGCGTCTGGGACTGAAGATGGCGCTGATCTCGGGTGAAGACTCGCCGCTGGTAGACCTTTATGCGAAGAAGTTATACATCTCGTTCGTCGCCAAGGGCACGCGCGATAAGCCCGGCGCGCTGCGGGAGTTTGCTGCGAAGTTCGGGCTCGACCTGAAACAGATGTGCTTCTTCGGCGACGACGTGAACGATCTCGCGGCGATGGAGTTGACCGGGTTGTGCGCCTGTCCGGCCAACGCCGCTGCCGAGGTGCTGGCCTATGTGGCAGAGCGGGCGGCTGTGGGGACCGGATTCGTCGCCGGACAGCTTGGAGGTCGCGGAGCCGTGCGCGAGTTCGCCGACACCCTGCTAGCGGCGCAGAAGCTGCGCGGACGGGACGTGCTACAGTTGCGTCCGCCGGATTAACCAGGAGGGAACACCTTCCCTGTGATTTTGGGCGGCAGCGCGGCCCGGCATGGCGTAGAATCCGGTGCACAGCCCGGTACATCGTAGAGCAGACTGCGGACAGATATAGCACTCTCCCTCCCCAGGTATTTCGCAGGCCGGAAACGGCCCCCGAGGTTCCCATGTCCCATGATCTGCTGTATGACCCCAAGTTGTATCCGCTGAACGCCCGTGTGGTGGAAGCTGTTCTGGACTCTACCGCTCCTTTTGTGCATGACCCGAAGGCCGCGATCCGCATCTCGGCTGCTCTGCTGGCCGCTATCTGCGAGGTGGCGCGGAGACATGTGCCGCAGGAGTAGCACCAGCGCGACGCAGACGATGCTCCAGCGGTTACCATGAGAGCGAGATGAAGCTCTCCGATTATGTGCTGAAGTTCGTTGCCGATCTGGGTGTGAAGCATGTCTTCCTCGTGACCGGCGGCGGAGCGATGCACCTGAACGCGTCGCTGGCGGGCGAGACGCGCATCACCCCCATCTGCAACTCGCATGAGCAGGCTGCGGCGATCTGCGCCGAGGGCTATGCGAAGGCCAGCCACGGCCTGGGCGTGTGCATGGTGACGACCGGGCCGGGCGGCACGAACGCCGTGACCGGCGTCGCGGGCGCGTGGCTGGATTCGACGCCGACGCTGTTTCTCTCCGGGCAGGTGAAGCGGCCGGACCGGATGTTCGACGCCGTGACCGGAAAGCCGCTGGGGATGCGGCAACTGGGCGTGCAGGAGGTGGACATCTGCGCGATCGTCAGCCCGATTACGAAGTACGCGCAGACGATCCTGGAGCCCAACGACATTCGCTATCACCTGGAGAAGGCCGTGTTCCTGGCGATGAACGGACGGCCCGGGCCGGTGTGGATCGATATTCCTCTGGATGTGCAGGCGGCGCCGATCGACGAGACCCAACTGCGTGGCTTCGACCCCGAGGAGTATGCCCATGCGGACTTTCTCCACGGGACTTCCAACGTTCCGGCGGAGGTAGCGCGGGTGATTGAGGCCTTCAACGCCTGCGAACGGCCGCTGCTGTTTGCCGGCAATGGGATTCGCCTGGCACGGGCGGAGAAGGAGTTTGAAGAGCTGCGCAAGCTGCTCGGTGTGCCGACCGTGGCCACGTGGTGCGCGGCCGACCTGGTGCCCTCGGATGATGCGACCTATGTGGGCAGGCCGGGGTCGGTGGCCGCGCGTGGGGCGAACTTCGCGCTGCAGAACTGTGACTTTCTGCTGGCCGTGGGCGTGCGGCTGGACTTCGCGATTACGGGTTATGCTCCGCAGAACCTGGCACGCGAGGCGCACAAGATCGCGGTGGACATCGACGGGGCAGAGTTGGGCAAATTGCATCCTTACCTGCAACAGCCGGTGTGCGCAGACGCCAGGGACTTCCTGACCGAACTGTTGAAGCAAAAGAGCAAGATCAAGCCGCGCAGTATTCAGGCATGGCTGGACCGCTGCGCCGATTGGAAGACGCGCTATCCGGTGGTGACCGACGAGCATCGCAAGGCCGAGGGCCTGGTCTCGATCTTCAACCTGGCAGAGGTGCTGGGGACGGAGGTCAGCGCGGAAGACCGCCTGGTGGTGGGCAACTCGGGCTCGGGGATTGAGATTTACCTGCTGGCGTGCCCGACGCTGCACTCGCAGCGGCTGTATCACACGGCCGGCCTGGGCTCCATGGGCTATGCGATCCCGATGGCGATTGCCGTGGCGATTGCCAACCCCGGACGCGAGGTGATTGCCGTAGATGGCGACGGCGGCTTCATGTTCAACATCCAGGAGCTCGAGACCATCCACCGGCTGCAACTGCCGATCAAGTTCTTCGTGCTGAACAATGACGGCTACAGCTCGATCCGCGCGTCGCAGGCGGCGTACTTCGGCAAGGCCAGCATCGGCGCGGACAAGAGCACAGGGCTGACGATTCCCAATCTCTCCAAGGTGGGCGCGAGTTATGGGCTGGGGACGTATGTGATCCATGACCAGACCCATCTGCGCGAGGATGTGCGCAAGGTGCTGGAAATGAAAGGGCCCGTGGTGTGCGATGTGAACGTGCTGCCGGACGAGGTGCGCGCGCCGCGGCTACAGAGCTACCAGAAGCCGGATGGCTCGTTCGTCTCCAAGCCGCTGGAAGACCTGTTCCCTTTCCTTCCGCGCGAGGAGTTCCTGGCCAACATGATCGTGAAGCCGCTGCCGGAGTAGCCGATGCCACACACCTATGGCGTGATGCAGGGCCGGCTCTCGCCGCCGGAGGATGGGCGGTTCCAGTCCTTTCCGCGAAAGAGCTGGCGTGAAGAGTTCGCGCGGGCCAGAGAGGCCGGATTCGGATATATCGAGTGGATTCACGACGACTATGGACGCACGGCGAACCCCATCTTCAGCGAGGCGGGGCTCAAGGAGTTCGACGCGCTCAAGAAGGAACACGGAGTTGCAACGTCTGCTCTTTGCGGCGACTGGTTCATGGACTTCCCGCTGATTCGCTGCACGGAGGTGGAGCGAGCTGCGCGCGAGCAGTATCTGCAGGAGCTCATCCCGCTGGCCAAGCGCATCGGCGCACAGAGGGTCGTGCTGCCGTTCGTTGACCAATCAAAGATGGTGACCGAGGACGAGAAGCAGGCGGTGATTGGAGTGCTGGAGCGAGCGCTGCCGTTGGCCGCCCAGCATGGCGTGGAGTTGCATCTGGAGGCCGACTTTGGGCCGGCGGAGTTTGCGGCGTTCCTGGATCGTGTGCCGGACCGCAGTCTGAAGGTCAACTGGGACTCGGGCAACAGCTCCGGCCTGGGCTATGTGGCGAGCGAGGAGTTCGCGGCGTATGGTGAGCGCATCGGGTCCATACACATCAAGGACCGCTATCGCCGGCCCGAAGGCGGAGTGGAGACGCGGCCGCTCGGCACCGGCTCGGCGGACTTTGCCGATGTGTTTCGCGCGCTGCGGAGCATCGACTATCAAGGTGGCGTAACGCTGCAAGTCGCGCGAGGCAAGGATGGCGATGAGGTCGAGTTTCTGCGTGGGCAACTGGAGTTCGTGAAACGATACTGGTAACGCTGGAGAACGAATGCCGATTCCCTCTGCTGATCTGAAGACGAGCTCGCTGTTCCGCCTGGAAGGCAAGACCGCGGTGCTGACCGGGGCTTCGGGTTTTCTCGGCCGGACGTTTGCGCAGACGCTGCTGGCCAATGGAGCGCGCGTGGTGGCGCTGGGCCGCAGCGACCGCCTGCGGAGTGAGGCGGCGAAGTGGGCCAATGAGTTCGGCGCGGACAAGGTCGCAGTCGAGCAGATCGACATGTACGACGTGGCCGCGCTGAATACTCTGTGCGACAAGATCGCCGGCGAAGAGAAGTCCATCGACATCCTCATCAATAACGCGCATGAACTGGGCGCGGCGACCGGCTTCAATGTGCCGGAGGGCTCGCTGGAGAATGCGACCTTCGATCAGTGGCAGCGCAACCTGCAGGGCGGCGTCTACTGGGCGGTGCAGACCACGCAACGACTCGGAGTGAAGATGAAGCAGCAGCGGCGCGGATCCATCATCAACATCGCAACGATGTATGCGACGGTGGCGCCGCGACCGCAGCTCTATGAGGGCACAACGTCGCTCAACCCGCCGGGTTACAGCGCGTCCAAGGCGGCGCTGCTGGCCTTTACGCGCTACACGGCGAGCTTCTGGGGACGCGAGGGCGTGCGCGCCAACTGCATCTCGCCGGGGCCGTTCTCCAACACCGAGGACGCCGAGGGCGAGAACTCGGTGGCGGAGGATTCGCCCTTTGTGCAAAAGCTGAAGTCTTACACTGTGCTGAATCGTATCGGCAGGCCGATCGAGTTGTGCGGAGCGCTGCTGTTCCTGGCGTCGGACGCTAGCAGTTATGTGACCGGGCAGAACTTCAACATCGATGGCGGATGGACAGCGGTCTAACGCAGCGCGGGATACACTGGCTCGCGAGGATGGGAGTGCATGGACCTCAAGCTCGGCAATCAGGTGGTGTTTGTTGCGGGATCGTCGCGCGGCATCGGCAAAGCGATTGCCGCGGCGCTGCTGGAAGAGGGCGCGAGCGTGGTGTTGACCGGCCGCGATGAGACCTCGTTGCTCAGCACGGTGAGTGAGCTGACCACCCCAATCAATCAGGACCGCGTGCTGGCCATTCGCGGCGACTTTGCCGATGCAGGCACCATCGAGCGCGCCATGGAGCGCACGGCGAAGCACTTTGGCAAGATCGATCACCTGATCGCCAACCTCGGCACCGGCAGCGGCAAGCCCGGCTGGGAGCAGAGCGAAGACGAGTGGCGGCGGCTGTTTGAGCTGAACTTCTTTGCGTCGACGCGGCTGACGCAGGCGGTGTTGCCGCACCTGCTGGCAAGCGGCCGGGGCGGATCGATCCTCTACATCGCATCGATTGTGGCGCTGGAGGCAACGGCGGCGCCGCTGCCCTACTCGGCGGCCAAGGCGGCGCTGGTGAACTACGCAAAGAATCTGGCGCGGCAGTTGGGACCGAAACAGGTGCGGGTGAATACGATTGCGCCGGGAAACATCTACTTCCCCGGCGGATCGTGGGAGCGCCGCCTGAACGAGCGTCGCAAGGCCGTGGAAGCGA
>Ga0302153_10000241_pt1 | contig 30499 bp, 22 predicted proteins | sample I_Bog_N2_2_FD_192429 | JGI IMG/M metagenome (GOLD analysis project Ga0302153, IMG submission 192429) | Peat permafrost microbial communities from Stordalen Mire near Abisko, Sweden - I_Bog_N2_2 | ecosystem: Environmental > Terrestrial > Soil > Wetlands > Peat | place: Sweden: Abisko, Stordalen... | reverse complement strand
ATATGCACCCGTATATCGGCAATGTGTTGTCGATGGCCCTCAGTACGGTGCTGATCGTGCCGCTGCTCGGCTGGTTGCTCAAGCTGGCCTGAATCGAACAGCGCTTTTCCCTCCACCCGGCGGTACTCTGGTGCCGCCGGTATCGCCTCTTCCCGACCTTTATCAGCGAGAGCTCCATGTCCCTGCCTCAACTTTCCATCGCCGCCCTGGGCGGCACCGTCAGTATGCAAGCCGCCCACCCGGATCAGGGCGTGGTGCCCAGCGTCAACGGCCAGGCTCTGCTGGAGCAGGTCCCGCTCCTGACGACTCTGGCCCGGATCCACGTCGAGACCTTGTGCCTGCAACCCAGCGCCTCGCTGGAGTTCGACTTTCTGCTCGGTGTCCTCGACTGGGCCAGGCGCCAGGTCGAACAAGGCGCCAGCGGCGTGGTGATCACCCAGGGCACCGACACCCTGGAGGAGACCGCGTTCTTTTTCGAACTGCTCTGGGATCGTGAGGAGCCGCTGGTGTTGAGCGGTGCCATGCGCTCGGCCAAAGAAATCAGTGCCGACGGCCCGGCGAATCTGTTGCACGCAGGGTTGGTCGCGCTGGCGTGCGCCAGCCGTGGGCGTGGTGTCCAGGTGGTGATCAATGGCCAGATCCACGGTGCGAGCCGTGTGCGCAAGAACGATGCGCTGGCACTGGAAGCCTTTGGTTCGCCGGTGTTCGGCCCCAACGGCCTGGTCATCGAAAATGCCGTGCGCTATCTGCACGCTCCAGCACCGAGAAAAATCTTGCCATCACCGGTTCGCGTTGGGCAGCGGATAGCCCTGCTCGAAGCGTCGCTGTCAGCCGATACGCTGTTATTGGAGAAGCTGTTGGAGTTGGGATACGACGGTTTGGTGATCGCCGGTTTCGGCGCAGGTCACGTCAGCGAAGAATGGGCCAAGGCGATCACGCCATTGGCGTTGAAGATCCCGGTGGTGATCGGCACACGCACCGGAGCCGGTTCAACCGCGAGTCACTCCTACGGCTTTACCGGCAGCGAAATCGACCTGATCCAGCGCGGCGCGCGGATGGCCGGTTTTCTGTGCCCGCGCAAGGCGCGGATTCTGTTGTGGCTGCTGATTGGCTGCCAGCGAAGCAGCGAACTACCGGAGTACCTGCGTCATTTCGGATAAGCCCTGTCGGAGTCAAGAACGCCGAAAGCTTCGTCGGCACGCCACACTGCGTATCCCTCAACGCCGCCCAAACTGCTGCCGATACTCAAGCGGAGTCAAATCGGTCAGCTCCTTGAACATCCGACGCAGGTTCGAATCACTGCTGAAACCCAGGTCGGCACTGATAGTGTTGACCGCCGTAGACGTCAGCATCAGCCGCTCACTGACCTGGTTGAGCTTGATACAACGGGCATAAGCCGCCACGGCAACGCCCGTTTCAGCACTCACCCTGCGCGCCAACGTGCGTGGCGACAACCCCAACTGCTCCGCCAGCCGCTGCACAGTGATCTGCTCCGCCGGCGAGTCCTCGACACAGCGGTGCAACTGCCGCAACAACGAACTCGATTGCTCGATCAGGCTCATCGCCGCAAAGGCCGGATGCGCCTGGACCGGACGCGCCAGCACCATCAATTTGGCCAGATCGTGAAACAGCTCCTGACCGATCGCCCGCTCGATCAACGCCTGGGCAATCGGCAAATAGCCAGTCACCCCGGAAGCCGTCGCGGTCGAAGGATTGATCACCCAGTGACGCTGGCTCTGCCAGTTCACCTTGGGATAACGCTGGGCCATGGCACCCGCCAACCACCAGGTCACCGTCGCCGCCTGCCCCTCCAGCCGCCCGCTCGCGGCGATGAGGCAGACACCCGTGCAATAACTCCACAACTGCACCCGCTTCGAACAAGCCGCCAAGGCCAACACCAAAGCGTTGTTATCGCTCACGACCTTCTCGACCTGCCGGGAAGACTCGGCCCAGAAGCCGGCAATCAGCAGCGCATCAACGTCCACCTCTGACAAGGCCTGGGACACCTGCAACGACACACCGCCGGCACACGCCACCGGGCCTGCCTGCAAGGCGACAAACAGGGTTTCGAAGAGCGTCTGCGAAGCGCGACGGTTGGCGGCATACAAAAGATCGGCAAAGGACAGCAGCCCCGACGGTATGCAACCCGGGTACAGCAGCAATCCAATTCGAAGAGGCCGGCTCATGGCAGAAACAGAATCCATTATGTCCAATCCTGCCATTCTGCGTGAGCGCCCGGTCGAACACAATGCCACCTCTTCCCAGAGGTATGAGCATGCACATCCATCAGCTACGCAATGCGACGATTATCCTGGAGTTCGGCCGTCATCGTATTTTGGTCGACCCGATGCTGGCGCGCAAAAACGCCCTGCCGCCCTTGCGCGTATTCCGCGCCAGGAACCGCAACCCGCTGGTCGAATTGCCGGTATCGGCCACCGAGGCACTCCAGTCGGTCACCCATTGCCTGATCACCCATTGCCAGAAAGGTCACTTCGACCACCTCGATCGCGCCGCGAAAAAATGGCTGCGCGACACCGGCACGCCGGTGATCTGCACGCCCCACGACGCGGCCTATCTGGTCACCCACGACCTGAACGTACAGCCGTTGCCCAGCGACCACGAACGGCCCAGCCCTTTCCTCGACGGTCACATCCGCACGGTGCGCTGCACCCACGGCCTGGGACTGGTGGGCAAGCTGATGGAACACGGGGTGGGTTATCTGATTGAAATGCCGGGCGAGCCCAGTCTCTTCCTGAGTGGCGATACCCTGCTCACCCCGACCGTCAAGGCATTCATCGCCGAGCATCGGCCACAACTGTCCGTCGTACCGGCGGGCGGTGCGCGATTCGATCTGGGTGGGGACATCATCATGGGGGTTGAAGAGGTCGTCGAGTTCACAAAGCTGTCAGCGGGCCTGGTGATCGCCAATCACCTGGAAGCCCTCAGCCACTGCCCGGTGAAACGCCGCTCGCTGGCCGACGCGGCGCAACTGGCCGGCGTCGAAGCGCGCCTGCTGATTCCCGAGGATGGAGAAGTCTTGAACTTCCCCTCCGCCGGGTAACCCCGAACACAGCGCGGCTCAAGGGCCGCGCCGGGGATCGCGCTTAAGGCTTGTGCGCCCGCGACAGGAACTCGTGGGACTGCATTTCCAGCAAGCGGCTCAAGGTGCGCTGGAACTCGAAGTTCAATCGCCCGCCGGTGTAGAGATCCTTGAGTTCGACTTCCGCCGAGATGATCAGCTTGACGTTGCGGTCGTAGAATTCGTCGACCATGTTGATGAATCGACGGGCGATATCATCGGTGGTGACGCTCATCTGCTCGACACCGCTAAGCAACACGGCATGGAAAATCTTGCCCAGTTCGATGTAGTCGTTCTGGCTGCGCGGGCCATCGCAGAGTTCGCGGAAGTCGAACCAGGCCACGTCGTCGCAGGTACGGATCGCGCGAATCTCGCGATTCTCGATCATCAGCACGTCGTTCTCGAGGGCCTGGGTGCATTCCGGCGTCAGCGCGCGGAAGCTCTTGCGCAGGCTTTCCTCGGCCACTGCGTTCAGCGGGAAGTGGAACAGCTCGGCCTGCTCCAGGTGACGCAGGCGATAGTCGACGCCGCTGTCGACGTTGACGATCTCGGTGTTCTGCTTGATCAGGGCAATCGCCGGCAGGAAGCGCGCACGTTGCAGGCCGTCCTTGTACAAGCCGTCCGGCACGATGTTCGAGGTGGCCACCAGGGTCACGCCGTTCTTGAACAGCTCTTCCATCAAGGTGCCGAGAATCATCGCGTCAGTGATATCGGAAACGAAGAACTCGTCGAAACAGATCACCCGGGTCTCGGCGGCAAAGCGCTTGGCGATCAGGGTCAGCGGGTTTTTCTCGCCGGTCAGGGTCTTCATTTCCTCGTGCACCCGCTTCATGAAGCGGTGGAAGTGCGTGCGGGTCTTTTCCTTGAACGGCAGCGCTTCGAAGAAGGTGTCCACCAGGTAGGTCTTGCCGCGACCGACACCGCCCCAGAAATACAGGCCCTTGACCGGCGCCTGGTCTTTCTTGCCGAACAGTTTGCCGAGCAGGCCCGGCTTGTTCTGCGAGGCCGCGATCAGGTCGTCGTACAAGCGCTGCAAATGGCGCACTGCCGTTTCCTGGGCCGCGTCGTGAAAGAACTCTGGGCGTTTCAGATCAGCTTGATATCGTTCTAGGGGCGTCATAATTTCGTTAGCAAGGTAACAAAAACGGGCCGTCACTTTAGCGACGGCCCGTGGGAATGGCAATCAACCCTTGGTCGGGAAGGCCTCGAATCAATCCTGTGCCGGGGTCAGCGCGACCCGCAATGCCTCGATGGCCGCGTCACGTGACACTTCGTCGGCGAACTCGGCGCTGTCGGCCACGCATTCGCCTTCCAGCCAGACGCTGAAACGCCCGGCTTCACTGCGAATATCCAGGGCCTGGCCGGCTTGCAATTGCTTGGTCACCGCGCCGGCGGCCTTGCCATCGGCAAAGTTCCGCGACAGCAGCAGTTGCTCGCCATCGGCGGCCAGCAGGCGGAAGCGGAAACTGCCGTCGTCTTCACGGAAGCTGACAAACCGCGCGGCCTTGGCGGCTTTCTTCTTGCTGCTCGCGGTCACCTGGGTCTGGTTGACGAAGGAGCGCAGGCCCACCGCCTCGCGCAGTTCGCCGAGGAACGGGGTGGCGACGCTGCGGGCTTTCTTCGCCCCGGCCTGGAGGATATCTTCCAGGTCAGACGGACGGGTGATCAGCTCGTGATAACGCTCGCGGGCCTCGCCCAGATCATTGTCCAGCAGGGTGAACAAGCGGTTCTTGGCTTCGCCCCAACCCAACCCGCCCAGCAGCTCGCCACGGAATTCGGCGGCTTGTGCCGGGGTGGAAAACGCCTGGAACAGGGTGAACAAGTGCGAGTTGTCCGGGTCCTTGGCTTCGCCTGGCGCGCGGGAGTCAGTGACGATGCGCGAGATGGCGTCCTTCATGTCCTTGGCGCTGCTGAACAACGGGATGGTGTTGTCATAGCTCTTGGACATTTTCCGGCCATCGAGGCCCGGCAGCGTGGCGACGCTTTCCTCGATCAGCGCTTCGGGCATGACGAAGAATTCCTTGCCCTGGCCGAACAGGTGGTTGAAGCGCTGGCCGATGTCGCGGGCCATTTCCACGTGCTGGATCTGGTCGCGACCGACCGGCACCTGGTGGGCGTTGAACATCAGGATGTCAGCAGCCATCAGCACCGGGTAGCTGTACAGGCCCATGGTGATCCCGGCATCCGGGTCTTCACCGCCTTCAACGTTCTTGTCCACCGAGGCCTTGTAGGCATGGGCACGGTTGAGCAGGCCCTTGGCCGCGACGCAGGTCAGCAGCCAGGTCAGCTCGGGGATTTCCGGAATGTCCGACTGGCGATAGAAGGTCACGCGGTCCACATCCAGGCCACCGGCCAACCAGGTCGCGGCGATTTCCAGGCGCGAGCGCTGGATGCGCAGCGGGTCATCGCACTTGATCAGGGCGTGGTAGTCGGCCAGGAAGTAGAACGAATCGGCGTTGCTGTCACGGCTGGCGAGGATCGCCGGGCGGATCGCGCCGGCGTAGTTGCCCAGGTGCGGCGTGCCCGTGGTGGTGATGCCAGTGAGGATGCGCGTACGTGTGGTCATGGATGATCGCTTGTTCAATTCGAGAGGCGCGGCAGGATCAGATCCTTGAGATCGGTCAGCTTACCGTGAAAAAAGTGTCCGCATTCTGCCACTTTCAGCAGCTCATGGGGGCGTTCCAGCGCGGCGGACCAATCATAGACAAGCTGCGGATCGATCACTTCGTCGGTTTCCGGCTGGATCAGGGTCAGCGGGCAGTTTTCCGGCAGACGGTCGACCGCCTGCAAACGCATGACCGCCGCCGCCACCAGGAACAGGTGCTGCAAGCTCTGGCCCTGGGCTTCCAGGCGACCGCCGAGGCTCGCCGCGACAAAACCGCCGAAGGAAAAACCGAACAGGGTCAGGGGCAGGTCCGGGTGCCGTTCGAGCAGCCATTGCGCGGCGGCCTGGGCGTCATCGACTTCGCCGTGGCCCATGTCGTGGCTGCCGGCACTGGCGCCGACGCCACGATAATTGAAGCGCAAGGTGATCAGGCCGGCATCGCGAGCGGTGCGTTGCAGGGTCGAGACGACCTTGTTGAGCATGGTGCCGCCCTGCACCGGATTGGGGTGGCAGATCAGCGCCAGGCCACGCGCTTCGGGCATGTCCAGGTACAAGGCTTCCAGTTGGCCGACAGGGCCATCGATCAATACAGGGGTTTCACGCATCAGCAAGGAAGGAACTCCGTGACCTCTCAAGGGGTCGACTCGTCTAGCTAAAAGTCTGTGCCTGACATGACTGCGACCTTAAGATCGCGGTATACAGCGCAGGTCCGAGCCGTTAACGTAAAGCAAAGCCGTTTATAGAGGAAGGACTCGTGGAACACTCGCTCTTAGTTTGGTTGTTGCCGACTCTTGCCCTGGTTGCCGGTGTCGCCATTGGTTTCCTGGTTGCCCGTCTGGTCCCGAGTGCCGCCCCGAGCAGCACGCAGCGTCAGTTGGACGATATCCAGGAACGTTTCGACAGTTATCAGAACGAAGTGGTCACCCACTTCAACAGCACCGCGACCCTGGTGAAAAAGCTCACCCAGAGCTACCAGGAAGTGCAAGAGCATCTCGCCGAGGGCGCCAACCGCCTGGCCCTCGACGACCTGACTCGCCAACGCCTGCTCGCCGCCCTGCACGCCGATGCGGCACAGAGCCCACGGGAACGCCTGACGCCACCGCGCAGCCAGGAGCCGCCGCGCGACTACGCGCCCAAGGCGCCGAATGCGCCCGGCATGCTGGATGAGCACTACGGCCTGAAAAAATAAGCCGGTTTCCCGCACCATGAAAAAGCCCGCCCGATCAGTGATCGGGCGGGCTTTTTTACGCCTGGGGTTCAGTCAGGCGATCAAGGGTACTGCTGCACCGGCTGGCCATACTGCTGGCCCTGTTGGTATTGCGGCTGACCTTGCTGCTGATACTGGGGTTGGCCTTGTTGCTGATACTGCGGCTGAACTTGTGGCGGATATGGCTGACCCTGTTGCTGACCTTGCGGCTGGCCATAGTTCTGGCCGGGAATCGCCTTCAGGTTGACCTCAACACGACGGTTCTGCGCCCGACCGTTGACATCGGCGTTGCTGGCCACCGGGTTATCCGGGCCGGCACCGCGAGCCGAAAGGTTGGCCCCGCTGACACCCTGGGACGTCAGGTAGCTCGCCACGCTCTGGGCCCGGCGCTGGGACAGGTCCATGTTGTGCTGGCGGCTGCCGGTACTGTCGGTGTAGCCGACGATCTCGATCTGGTTCTGGCTGAATTCGCGCAGCGAGCCGGCCAGGTTGTTCAGCGGCTGATAGAAGCTGGGGGAGATATCCGACGAATCGGTGGCGAAGGTGATATTGCCCGGCATGATCAACTTGATCTGATCACCCTGGCGCTGCACCTGGACCCCGGTATTGGCCATGCTCGCCCGCAGTTTCTTTTCCTGCTGGTCGGCGTAGTAGCCGTAACCGGCACCGGCCAGGCCGGCCAGGGCACCACCGACCATCGCACCTTGGCCATGGTTCTTGTGGTTGATCAACGCACCGGCTGCGGCGCCGGCCAGCACACCGATACCGCCGTACTTGACGGTATTGCTCACGCCCCCGGAGCTGGGTGGTTGCTGTGCCTGTCCCTGGCTGTCATATGGGTTTTGCGACGCGCAACCGGACACGATGGCGACGGCGGTAGCGAGGATAATCAAGCGACGCGAGGTGAACATGAATCAGGCTCCTACTCATTTTGGTGCAATCGAGGTTGAAGATAGACCTCTGTGGACCTTGGAACATGACGAATGGCGAAAATTCCATGAAACTTTTCAGCCGCGAACGAAAGGATTCTCGCGCATTTCCTCGCCCAGGAGAGTGTCAGGACCATGCCCGGTGACCACCGTCGCCCCTTCGTCCAGGGTATACAGGCGCTGCTTGATCGAACGCACGATGGTGGCCTGGTCGCCACCCCACAGATCGGTGCGACCAATCCCGCGACGAAACAGCGTGTCTCCGGCAATCAGCAGTTTAGCCTCGGCAAACCAGAAACTCATGGAGCCCGGGGTATGTCCCGGGGTATGCAGCGCCACCCCGCAACCGCAGGCCAGTTCTTCATCGTCGGCCAGCCACTGGTCCGGCGGCGGCACCGGCACGTAAGGCACGCCGAACAGGTTGCATTGCATTTCCAGGTTGTCCCAGAGGAACTGGTCTTCCTTGTGCAGGTGCAGGGTCGCGCCGGTTTTTTCCTTGAGTTGGCCGGAGGCCAGGAAATGATCCAGGTGCGCGTGGGTATGGATGATGCTGACCAGTTTCAGCCCATGGGCTTCGAGGCGGGCGAGAATCAGCTCCGGGTTGCCGCCCGGGTCGACGACGATGGCTTTCTTCGTGATCGGGTCGCCGATCAGGGTGCAGTTGCACTGCAAGGGGCCGACGGGAAAGGTTTCGCGGATCAGGGTAGGTTTTGCAGCGTCCATAGGTGTTCACTGTGAAGTTAATAGGGTGTGATGCAGCCCGAGGCTTATTCCTGCGGCTGGGGACAATACTGCGCCGGGCTTGATTCATCGCTGTTCACGCCGGCACGGTCGCTCCCCTTGGGCACGAGCAATACCAGCACACCGGCGATGACTTCAAGAATCCCACTCCCGACGATGACGCTTCCCGGTTCGAAGTGGGCGTACAAGGCCGCGCCGCACGCGCCGGCAATCAGGATCGAAGCCCCCATCGCGGCAAATCGCAGCCGGGCCAGACCGGCAATCTCACTCTGCCTGAAGGTGGTTTGAATCAGCAGGATAAACGAGATGTCGATTACCGGACCGCCGAGGGCGGCCAGGCCGGCGCCGGACATGATGCCGGCCAGAACATGCTCCGCTGGCAGGTACAGCACCGCCGCATCGATGATCGCAATGCCCAGGCCATTGAGCACCGAACCGAAGCTGAAACCACCATACAGGCGACGGATCTGCAGGTTGCCGACGACAAAAATGCCGATCAGGTTACCCGCGCCATAAGCCCCCATGATCAGGCCGTAGACCGCAAAACCGTGGAAGCCAAAGCCCTGGATATCGTACCTGACCACCGCCAGCGCCATGCCGATGGACATCCCCAGGCTCCAGGCGACGTTGCCCAAACCGGCGCACACATACACCACTTGCATCCGCCGCCGACCGACCAGGCTGCGCCAACCCGCGGCAAACGCGGCGCGCCGACTGATCATTTGTGCCGGTTGACGCGGCAAGGCCTTGCCCAGCTTCATCAGCGCCCAGGCCGAGATCAGGAACGTCAGGCTATTGAGGGTAAACAACTGCTCCAGCGGAATCAGCAGAGTGATGGCCGCCGCCAGCATCGGCCCGATCACCCGCGCCACCCGGATGATCGCGTCGAACAATGCGTTGACCGCCTGCAACTGCTCCGGCGCCGCGACAATCCGTGGCAGGCTGGCGCGCAAGGCCGGTTCGAACAGGGAGTTGACGATCATCATCAGCATGACCGGTATCGCCAGGGTCCACAGGCTCATGAAGCCCAACGCCCAGGCCAGCATCGGTATCAGGGCAAATCCGGCGCGCACCAGGTCAGCGCCGATCATCGTCCGCCGATGGTCCCAGCGCTCGGCCCAGATACCGCCCAGCAACGCCCCCGCCAACGCGGCGGCACCACGCAAGGCGCCGAGCCAACTGGCATCGCTGCCGGCGACCTGCACCGCCATCCAGGCCACGGCGATCGCGAACAGTTCATCGCCGACCGCCGAGAGCGCCAGCCCTCCCCACAGCAACGCCACCGGTCGCTGCAGCAGGGGCCTAAACAGTTTCATCGAACATGCGGGTCCAATCCCTCTCCAAACCAAGACCTGGGTTCAAGAGAACGGCCCCGAAGCCGCCTCCCTGGGCGAATCCCCTCGATACCCGGTGCCAAACGCCACCTGCAACTGCTCGACACTGCGCACCAGCAATTCCTTGAGTTCCGGCAACCATTGCGGGTCTTCCAGCACCCGCAGCACCGCCGCCGCATCACCATACATCAGCTCGCGTTCGAGGGCACTGGCACGCAGCGACAAGGCCTGCGCGCCGACGGTACCGGAGCTGCCCTTGATCGCATGCAGCACCGCCGCCACCGCCGGCCCGTCACGGTCCTGCAGGTGTGCCGGGAGCAACGTCAGTTGTTTTTCCAGCTCAGCACCAAAGGTATGCAGGACGGTGCAGATCAATTCGAGGTTGCCGCCGAAGCGGCTCATGATCGAGTCACGCGGTTCGATCACCGACTCCGTCGAATGCTGATGTACCTCGCTCATCATCAACGGCTGAGGCGCCTCGCGCCCGGTCTGGACGCGCAGTTTCAGCACAAGCTGCTCAAGGTCGATGGGCTTGCTCACATGGTCGTTCATGCCCGCCGCCATGCAGGCTTCACGGTCGCTGTTGGAGGCGTTGGCGGTCATCGCCAGGATCGGCAACAGGGCAAAATGCGGGTGACGGCGAATCCGCCGCGTCGCCTCCAGGCCATCGATGTCCGGCATCTGGATATCCATCAGCACCGCGTCGAACGGCGTCGACGCCGACATGACCTGACTGACACCCTCCAGCCCGCCTTCCGCCAGGATGACCTGGGCGCCCTCGCCCCTCAGCAACTCGTCGGCGACCTGGCGGTTGAGAGCATTGTCTTCCACCACCAGCAAGCGCAAGCCCGCCAGGCGCCGGGGCCCGACCGGCCCGGGCAAGGCCTCGGGCAGCGGCTCGCTGCTGAAGGCGCGCTGGACCGCATCGGCCAACTGCCGCGGCGTCACCGGCTTGGTGAGAAAGCCGACAAACGGCGCATCGCCTTCGTGGTGCACATCCGCCAGGACTTCGCGCCCGTAGGCGGTAATCATGATCACCATCGGCGGCGGCGCGACTCGCTCCTGCAAGCTGATCAAGCGGGCGGCACTGAGGCCGTCCATGTCCGGCATGCGCCAATCCATCAGCACCACATCGTAGGGTTCGCCACGCAACTGCGCACTGCGCACAGCCTCGACCGCCGCCGTGCCGCCACTCACCGTGTCGGCGCTCCAGCCCAGGGAGCGTACGGTGCGCAGCAGCAGTTCGCAGGCCATGGAGTTGTCGTCGGCCACCAGCAGGCGCATCGTCGAATCAACACCAGGACAGGACAGCCGAAGGGCCTCCTCGCGGGCCACGTCCAGGCTGATATCGAACCAGAACCGACTACCGGCACCCACCTCGCTCTCGACCCGCAATTCACCGCCCATCAGGCCGACCAGCCGCTTGCAGATCACCAGGCCCAGCCCGGTGCCACCGAAGCGGCGACTGGTCGAGGCTTCCGCCTGGGTGAAACCGTCAAAGACGCGTTGCAACTGTTCGGCACTGATGCCGATGCCGGTATCGCACACTTCGACCCGAATCTTCACCAGGCCCTGCAAACGCTGCAACTGCCGGATACTGACCACCACCTGGCCCTGCTGGGTGAATTTCAGGGCGTTGCCGGCCAGGTTGATCAGCACCTGCTGCAACCGCAGGCTGTCGCCCACCAGGCTGCCGGGCAGGTTGGAGTCGAGGTCGAACATCACCTCGACTTCCTTGCTGCCCTGGTTGCCCGACAGCACCACCGCCAGGTCGCGCATCAGCGGTTCGAGTTCGAAGGGGTGCGGGTCCAGGCGCAGTTTGCCGGCTTCGATCTTGGAGTAGTCGAGGATATCGTTGAGCAGGCCGAGCAGTGACTTGGCCGCCGTCTGGGCCTTGACCACGTAGTCGCGCTGACGGGCATTGAGGTCGGTGTGCTGGACCAACTGCAACATCCCCAGCACCGCGTTCATCGGCGTGCGGATTTCATGGCTCATATTGGCCAGGAAGAACGACTTGGCGGCGCTGGCGCTGTCGGCGCGGTTCTTGGCCTGGAGCAGGTACGACTCCAACTCGCGTTGAGCGGTGATATCGCGGTTGATACCGGTCACCCGCAGGGCCTGCCCCTGGGCATCGCGCTCGACCTGGGCGCCGGCCTGAATGAAACGTATCCGGCCATCCGTCCCCTGCACACGGAAGATCGGGTCATACACAGCCTCCCCGGCAACAGCGGCCGCCAACTGCGCAGCTGCCGCCTCGACGTCCTCGGGGTGAACCCGCTCGTACCAGTGCGCATAGTTCAAACCGTTATCGCGCAACGTCAGCGGCTGGCTGTAGAACTCGAACATCCGATCATTCCATTGCAAGCCATTGTCCGACAGGGTCCAGGTCCAGATACCCAACTCGGCCACGTCGGCGGCCATCAACAATTGATCGCGGATCACCCGGCTCGCTTGCAGGCTCAACTCAAGCTGATGCTCGGCCGCCTTGCGCTGGGTGATATCGACAGCGATGCCCAGATAGCCCATCAGTTGCCCTTCGTCGTCGCGCAGGTCGGTCACCACCAGGCTGACCGGCACCTGCGAGCCATCCTTGCGCACATAGGTCCATTCGCGGGTTTCCGAGTGTTCGAACTCCGGCTTGTGGACAAAGACCCGAAAGCCCTCGATGACTTGCCCATACTCCGCACTGAGTTCAGCGGCACGCTCCATGACCTCCTGCTCCACGTGGAGGATCGCCGGGGTCGTCTTGCCCAGCACTTCCTCGGCGCGATAACCAAGCATGTGCTCGGCGCCTTCGTTGAACACACTGATCACGCCGTCCAGGTCGGTGGCGATGATCGACACCTCGGAGGCCGAACGCAGCACACTGCTGAACAGCAGGTTGATCCGCCGTAGCTCGCAGGTGCGTGCCGCCACCTGTTCTTCGAGGCTGGAATTGAGTTCGAGAATCCGCGCCTCGGCGGCCTTCTGCGCGCTGATGTCACGAAGAATCTTGGAAACACCGACCACCCGACCGCTTTCATCGCAGATGGGGGAAACATTGACCGACACATGGATACTGCGACCGTCCTTGCGCCGCCGCAGGGTATCGAAGTTGGTAATCGTCTCGCCGAGCGCGATACGCGCCAGGATATCGGCCTCTTCCGGGGACAACTCGAGCGGCACGATCAACTTCACCAGCGGCTGGCCCACCGCTTCCTGCGCGGTATAACCCAACAGGTTCTGCGCCCCCTTGTTCCAACTCGTCACAACACCTTGCAAGGTCTTGCCGATGATCGCGTCCGCCGAGCCCTCGACGATCGAGGCCAATCGCCCCTGCTCGGCGATCACCTGCAGGCGGCGCTGGGAACTGACCCCGGCAATCGCGGCGAGCGCGGCCAGCAGCAGGGTCGCCAGGACGCCGAGGGCAAACACCACGGTCGGCGACACCAGGTGCAGGCGCTGGGCGAACAGCGGCAGCGCTTCCAGGTCGACCCGCCAGCGCCGACCGAATATCTCGCGTTCCAGGGTATAGGTCATCAACCCCGTCGGCTGCACATCCTCCGCATAGCTCGTCTGGTAAAACTGTTCTTCCGCCCCCGGCACGGTAACGTCCGTGAGCCGCAGGTTGACGGCCTCGCTTTCCGGCAATAAACCGCCCAGCACACTCTCGATCAGCAACGGCGCGTAGCCCCAGCCCACCACCGCAGCCTCGCGCTCGGTCTCGGTGGGCGGGACGATACCGTCCTTGTAGATCGGCAACAGAATCAGGAACGACTGTTCCGGGCTGCCCACCGCCTGTACCAGCGTGATCGGCGAGGTGATGCGCGCACTTGCGCTACGCGCAGCCGCACGGGCGGCCTCGGCCCGGTCGGACTCCGAGGCGATGTCCAGGCCGAAGGCCGCCGACTGGTCGGCGTTCGGCTCCAGGTACTGGATCACATAGAGGTCGCCGTCATGGGGCGCAAACTGGTGAATCGTGAAGTCCGGTGCACCATCGGCCCGGGCCCGGCGCACAAACGCATCCAGTTCCTGAACCGGTACCCGGCGGATAAAGCCGAATCCACGGGCCCCGGGAAACTCCTTGGGCACGTCACGCATCTGGCTATAGCGGTGGAAGATCTCCCGCGTCATGCCATCCACGCCGGCGGTGATCATCGCGCCACGGGTACCGCGCAAGCCGTACTGGTACAACTGCAACCGGGTCAACACCGACTGCACCGCGCTTTCGGCCTCAGCCTCCAGGGCTTCGCGGGTACGTTGCTCATTGTTGTTGTGCAGGATCAGGCATCCCACGACAGTCGCCACCAGCCCCAGGGCCAGGATCATCGCAACACGCCCATTCAGGGCAGACAGGCTAGTTCGTTTCAACACTGGGGCTCCCTTGAGCTGTGCGGCTATCCCGAAGGCCGGGATGTCGATCGTCGGCGGCTGGCCCCACGGCCCTCATGCCGTTCGTGGCCATGAAGACAGGAAGGTGCAGATCTGGGTAAACGGAACCGGTCGGCAATACAGATAGCCCTGCATGATCCGGCAACCCTGCTCCAGCAGGAGGGCGGCCTGTTGCCGGGTCTCCACGCCTTCGGCCACCAGTTCAAGGCCCAGTGCCTGCCCCAACTTGATGATCGCCTCGACGATGGCCAGGTCGCTCTTGTCGGTGAGCATGTCGCGCACAAAGCTCTGGTCGATCTTCAACACATCGATGGGAAACCGCTTGAGATAAGCCAGGCTCGAATAACCCGTGCCGAAATCGTCGATGGCCACGTGAACCCCCAACGCCTTGAGCGCCACCAGGATTTCGCGGGCATTGTCGATGTCCCGGGCCAGGACCCCTTCGGTGATTTCCAGTTCCAGCCAGCGCGGCTCCAGACCCGAGTCGAGGAGGATGCTCTTGACCATCCCGAGGAAGGACTCTTCGCGAAACTGCACGGCGCTGATGTTCACACTGACGCAGATCGGATAGCCCAGTTCGTGGAGTTTGCAGGTGTCCTTGCAGGCCTGGAGCAGTACGTATTTGCCGATGGGGATGATCAACCCGGTTTCCTCGGCCAGCGGAATGAAATCCGCCGGCGAGACCAGGTTACCGTCACCGTTGCGCCAGCGGATCAATGCCTCCATGCCGACCACGCGATGATCCCGGGCATCGACCTTGGCCTGGTAGAACACCTCGAACACCCCCTCCTCGATGGCCGCGCGCATATGCCGTTCAAGCAGGTGACGGGCACGCATGCCGCTTTCAATACCGGGAGAGAAAAACAGATAGCGGTTACGCCCCGCCAGCTTGGCCTGATACATCGCGGCGTCGGCATGTCGATAGAGCGACTCGAGGTCATCGCTGTCTTCCGGGAACACCCCGATGCCGATGCTGGCACTCAGGTCGTAGCGCGTGCCCTGCAACGAAAACGGGCTGGAAATGGCTGCCAGCACCTGCTCGGCAAAGTCGCCCACCGCCTCGAAACCGTCCACCTCCGAGAGCAGGATGATGAACTCGTCGCCGCCCTGGCGACTGAGGGTATCCATGCCCCGCAGGAGCATCGACAGGCGCGTCGCCACATATTTGAGCATCTGGTCGCCGACCGAGTGGCCCATGGAGTCATTGATGGCCTTGAAATTGTCCAGGTCCAGCAACAGCATCGCCAGGCGCCCATGATCGCGCCGGGCCATTTTCAGCGCCTGCTCGGCACGATCCTGCAACAGCATGCGGTTGGGCAAGCCGGTCAGGGCGTCATGGTTGGCCAGGCGCTTGGCTTCATTGCGCAGGGTGATATGGGCGTTGATATGCGCCCTGGCCACCGGGATATTCAGGGGCTTCTGGATAAAATCGATGCCGCCGTAGCCCAGGGCCTGAAGTTCGTAATCGGCCTGGGCATGGGAGGTGACGAAAATCACCGCGGCGTCAGACAGCTTGGGATCGGCCTTCAGCGCCTTGCAGACCTCGAAGCCGTTCATGCCGGGCATCTCGATATCCAGCAGGACCACATCGGGACGGCATTGACGCGCGACTCGCAGCGCTTCTTCGCCACTGGTGGCGACATGCACCTGGGCCAGATCCCGCACCGACTCACGCAGAATCATCGCGTCGGTCGCTTGGTCATCGACGATCAGGACGACCGGAGCGGGGCTAAATGTGGACTCGCGCATTCCTTGCTCCCAGGCAATTCCTTTGTAATTCATGACCAAAGAGCGCTGACGTGGCGCCGTTCCTCACCCCCTGGTCAGCCTTCAGTCGTTCAAGGCGTTGAAAGTGAGTGCAGACGTCTATTGGTTATAGCTGACGCAAGGCACATAGCCACCCCGTCGAAGCTTCTTCGACGGCTCGTGGGTCGAACGGTAGGCCGAAGCGCTCAGCGCAATTCGCCCAGCAACCCCAGCTCCTGCGCCCGCGCCACGGCCTGGGTCCGCCGCTCGACCCCCAATTTGCTGTTGATATGGCTGGCGTGGGTTTTCACCGTGTGCAGGGAGATGAACAACTGGTCGCTGATCTCCTGGTTCGAACAACCCTGGGCGATCAAGTGCAGGACCGCCAGCTCACGGGTACTCAGACTCTCGACCGGCTGCGCCAGTTCCCCCGCTTCGCGCACCGTCGGGGCCGGCAGCAGCGCCAGCAGGCTTTGTCGCAGCGGCGTGTCGGGGCCGTGCAACAGTTGCTCGCGCATCCACTCCGGATGCGCCTTCACCAGGGCCTGGAACGGCAGCAGCGCGCCGCCCGTGGTGGCCTCCACCGCGTGGGCGAACAGCGGCCGGGCTTCCGCCTCCCGGGCCGTCGCCAGCAACACCAGCACCCACTGGTTCCAGGCCATCACGCTCAGCAACTGGCCACCGCTGGCCTGACCCTGCTCCACCAGTTTCGCCAAGCGCTGCTGCGCGGCCGTCGGCTTGCCGCGCAGCGCTTCGAGCAAGGCCTGCTGCAACTGGATATGCAGCGGCAGTTGCAGGTGGAACTCCGGCGCCGCCGCCGCTTGCTCACCGTTATAGGTCTGCTCCAGGCGCCCCAGCCAGGCTTCGGCCAGGTCGATGCGGCCCTGGGCCAGCCACAGTTGGCATTTCATCAGGGTGATCATCGCCAGGTAGTAGATCGGCGGCACATCCCAGATATGCATCAGGCGCTCGGCCTCGGCCAGTTCGGCAAAGGCCTTGGCAAACTCGCCGTTGCGCCCGTCCTGGCTGGCAATCACGCAATGCCCGACCAACACGCTGATATCCCGGCAGGCCCGCGCTTCGTGGAGACCGGCGAGCAGGCGAAGGCGCCCGGCTTCGGGTTGCAGGCGCAGGGTCAGCAGATAACCCTCGTAGAGCGTCAGACGGGCACGGGCCGCGTACAGTCGCTGGGCAGGCAAACCCTCCAGGCGCTGCAAGCCCTGGCGGACCTCATCCAGCGCACGCAGCACCTCGCCACGGGCCTGGAGCACCCGCGCCCGGTCGTAATGGGCCAAGGCCTCGAACAACGGGTTGCCGACCCGCTGGGCCAGCTCCAGGGACTCGCGATTCAGGCCACGGGCGCGCCACAGGTCGCCATCGGCAATCGCCAGGTTGGACAGGGTCGACAGGCACACCAGGCGCTGGCCGTAGCGCTTGTGCGGCAGGCTGAGCAAGGCTTCGCCGCAATAGGCCTGGGTCTTCTGGCGATCGCCCCGGCCGCGAGCGATGATCCCACTGAGGGCCAGCCATTGCGCGAGCATGGACTTCTGCGCCGTGGCCGAGGGCGCGGGCAGGAAGCGGCTCAGATGACTGGCCAGTTCTTCGGCCGCGTCCAGCTGGCAGGCCAGGCCCAAGGCCCAGGCGTAGAGCACGATCAGGCGTGGCGTGCTGACCAGCAGGCGGTCGGGCAAGTCGGTTTTCCAGCGCAGCAGCATGCCGACGTTCTGCTCGGCCAGCAGTTGCTCTTCCGAGAGGTTCTGCACCAGGTTGGCCGCCACATCCAGATGCCCGGCGCGCAAGGCCTGTTCCACCGCTTCATCGAGCAGGCCCTGGGAACTGAACCAGCGGCAGGCCCGCAGGTGCAGGCTGGCGGCCGGGACCAGGGCATTGCTCGGCGGGCGGCTGCGCAGCAGATCGGAAAACAGATGGTGATAACGGAACCAGTGGCCGTGTTCGTCCAGCGGCACCAGGAACACCTGGTGCGATTGCAGGTAGCTGAGGATCTGCGCGCTGTCGTGGGACTCGCGAATGGCGTCGCACAGCTCGCTGCAAAAGCGCTCCTGGGGCGCGGTGTCGTAGAGAAAGCCCTGGACTTCGGGCGGCAGGCAGTCGATCACCTCCTCCAGCAGGTAGTCGCGAATCAGCCCGGTGCCCCCTTGCAGGACCTGGGGCAACGCCGTATCGCTGCTGGCCTGCGCCGCGGCCAGTAGCCAGAAGCGCAAGCCGGCGACCCAGCCCTCGCTGCGTTCGATCAGGGTGTGCAGCGCATCGCCCCGCAAGGAACTGCTGTGGCGCTCGAACAGGTCCAGGGATTCGTCGTGGGTCAGGCGCAGGTCCTGCTCATTCAGCTCCAGCAGTTGCCGCGACAAGCGCAGGCGCGCCAGGTGCCACTCCGGCCGCTGCCGGCTGGTGACCATTACCAGCAGGCCGGCGGGCAGGTGGTTGAGGAAGAACTGCAGGCAACGGTCCAGCACCGGGCCCTGGGCCAGATGGTAGTCGTCGAGCACCAGCAACAGCGGCGTGGTAACGGAAAGGTGCAATGCCAGTTCGTCGAGCAGGCCGTCCAGCCATTCTTCGAACGCGAAGGGTTGATGGCGCTGACGCATTTTCAACAGGCCCAGGGCCTGGCTGCCGAGGCCCGGGAAGTAATGCTGCAGGCCGTCGAGCAGGCGCTCGAGGAAACGTCCCGGATCGTTGTCCCGCGGACTGAGCCCCAGCCACAGGCTTTGCCAGTGTCCGGGCAGGCCCTGGCAGAACTCCACCGCCAGCGAACTCTTGCCGAAGCCGGCCGGAGCGCTGACCAGCAACAGACGTCCGTGCAATCCGGCGCCGAGGCGTTCGCACAGACGGGGTCGCAGCACATAGCCGTCCGGCAATGGCGGACGGTAGAAGCGTCCTTCCAGGGCAGGTATGGCCGGACCCACGGGACCTTGCACACGGGACAGATCAGTCATGGCCGGCTCTTGTTGAAGGGCTGTTATCGGCAGGCGAATGTCCGCAGACTAGCGGTAAAAAACGCCGTAATGAAGGCTTATTGTCTTGATTTTGTCGAAAAGCATCGACTTTGAAATATTTAGCCACACATATCCCGCAAGCAAAAAAACGCCCCGAATCAGCCGGGGCGTTTCAACGCAGGATGCGGCCTGCGCTTGTAACGGAGTTGCAGGTGGGAGCGAGCGCCCACCGTTTCAGCGAACGCCGTCCTGGCGCAGGGCGGCCGGGGTGAAGTCGCTGGTGGTGGCGGTGAAACCGAAGTCATACGCCTGCTTCTCTTCGTTCTTCATGCCCAGCGCCAGGTAACGGCCGGACTGCAGGTCGTAGAGGGTTTCCAGGGCGTACCACGGCACCTGCTTGTCGTAGTAGTTCTCGGCATGGGCTTCGGCGACACGCCAGAGCTGACCGCGACCGTCGTAGTGGTCGATCACTGCCGCCTGCCAGGTGTCTTCGTCGATATAGAAGTCACGCTTGGCGTAGATGTGCCGCTGGCCTTCCTTCAGGGTCGCGACCACATGCCAGACGCGGCGCAGTTCGTAACGCGCCAGGTCCTGGTTGATGTGCCCGGCCTTGATGATGTCGGCGTACTTCAGTTGCGGCGAATCGAGCTTGTAGCTGTCGGAGGCGATGTACATCTCCTGCTTGCCTTCGAGCTTCCAGTCGTAGCGATCCGGCGCGCCGTTGTACATGTCCAGGTTGTCGGAGGTGCGCAGGCCGTCGGCGGCGGTACCCGGGCCGTCATAGGAGACTTGCGGGGCGCGTCGCACACGGCGCTGGCCGGCGTTGTAGACCCAGGCCGAACGCGGCTCCTTGACCTGGTCGAGGGTTTCATGGACCAGCAACACGCCACCGGCCAGGCGCGCCGGCGCGGTCACTTTCTGCTTGAAGTAGAAGAGGATATTGCCCGGGTTGGCCGGATCGTAGTCCTTCATCTTGTCGCGGAAGACGAACTGGTCCTGGAAATACACCAGGCTGTAGGAGCCGTTGGCCTGGGGCGTGGCCTGGGTCACCAGGCGGGTCACGCTGCCGCCGCGATAGCGGGTGATATGGTTCCAGATCACTTCCACGCCGCTTTTCGGAATCGGGAACGGCACGGCGGTCTTGAAGTTTTCCAGGCCATTGCCGCCGCTGACCAGGTTGGTCCTGGTGGCGTTTTCCTTGATCGCGGCAAACACGTCATCCGGCACGGTGGCGCCGCGATGGGACGGGTAGACCGGCATCTTGAAGGTCTCCGGATAACGCTTGAACATCGCGTATTGCCCCGGGGCCAGCTTGTCCTTGTACTGCTCGACGTTCTGCGCGGTGATGATGAACAGCGGCTTTTCACTGGCGTACGGGTCGGAGAGGAAGCCCTTGCTGTCGACCGTGCCGATGGTCTTCGCCATCGGCGCCCAGGCCGGGATGGTGCCGGCGGCGTTGCCGGCCTTTTCCGCGCCCATCGGGGTCAGGCTCGCGCCCAGTTTCGCCGCTTCGTCGGCGGACACCGCCGCCATCACACCACTGGCCAACAACGACAATCCCAGTACACCGACCTGCAACAGATTCTTGGTGATTTTCATCTTATTGTTCTTCCTGAAATTCAGCGTACTTAGAAGTTCATGCCAACGCTCAGCGCCACGAAGTCACGGTCATCCACCGTGCTGTAGTCGCCACCGAAGAAGTTGGTGTAATTCAGGCTCGCGGTGTAGGTGTTCTGGTACTCGGCATCGAGGCCCAGGCTGACCGCCTTGCGTCCTTGCTCGAAGTTGCCGCCAGGGCCCGGCGAGTAACCTTTCACGTCATGGGACCAGGCCACGTTGGGCTTGAGGTTCACCCCGGCGAAGACATCCGGGTATTCCCAGATGGCCCGGGCGCGATAGCCCCAGGACGTGGCGGTGGTGAAGCCGTCGTTGTTGCAGTTGGTGCTGCGGTTGCTCGCGTCCGCGCCAGGCCCCGCGCCAGCGATGGTGTTGCCATTGAGGGTTGGGCAAAAACCGTTGGGCAAGGTGCCCGGCCCATAGACCGGATCCCGGCCGTAGCGAACCTTGTCGCGGCTTTCCAGACCGCCCACATAGGTGATCCCCGCTTCACCGACCAGGGTCAGGCGACTGGCGCCCATGACCTGATCGAAGAAATGCGTGAAGGTGGTCTGGAACTGGGTGATTTCCTTGCGGTTATAGCCGTTGATCGTCTGGCCCGGCGAGCCCTTGATGATCGAGGCATTCCCCAGGCCCGGCAATGGCGTGACGCCGGCATAGAGGATATCGGTGGAGCTGATCTGCACCGGCGCATTCGGCCGGTAGCTCAACTCACCGCTCCAGGCGGTGCCGGTGGGCAAGGTGGTGGAGAAGCTCAAGCCATACAGGCGAATATTGTCCGGGTACTCCATGAAGTAGCTGGAGTTGCCAGCCACCACCAGGGGGGCTGCTGTACCGAAACCTGGAGCTGCGTTGAAGACCGCCTGGGAGGCGCCCTTGGCACTGAAGATCGGCGCGCGACTGTGGTAATTCATGAAATAGGCGCCGAACTCGGTGTCCAGCGGCTCGAAGTTGTAATGCATGGCCAAGCCGAACTGGCCGCCGCTGCTGGGATCCTGGTCGGGCGTGCGCCGAACCAGCACACCCTCGCCGTTGATATCGACCCCAAACGGCCGTAGCCCCGCTTGCTGGGCCGGGCTGAGGGTAGCGCTCGAGTTCAAGACCCGCAGGTTGTTGTTACAACCGTGGGAAGAAATGTCCGACTGCGAAAAGAACGTGCCGCAGTTGTCGGTGACCGTCGAGTCCCAGCCAATCTGGTAGAAGCCTTCCGCCGAGAGGTTATCGGTGAGGCTCTGGTTCATATAGAACATGTTGACCGGAATCAGGCCTTCCTTGATCTCGGCCCCCGGACGACGGAACGCCGACACATCGATCGGGTTGATCGCATTGATGCCGCCACCGATAAAGGTACTTTCACCCCAGCTCACCACCTGCTTGCCCAGGCGCACCGTGCCCGGCAGGTCGGCAATGCTGTAGTTGTGATAGACGAAGGCGTCGAGGATCTCCGCGCCGGAAGAGCGGGCGCCTTCCTGGCGGCCGTCGTTGCTGACGTTCTTGAAGTCGAGGTCCTGGTTCTGCAAGGCGAAGTCGTACCAGTACTTGCCGCGCACGAACACGCCGGTATCGCCGTATTTCAACTCAAGGTCATGCACGCCCTTGAAGATCTTCGAAAAGGTGTCCCCGGCCTTGAAGTTCTGGCGCCCGTCATCGGAGGTCTGCGACAACCCCGCGCCACCATTGTTGACGCCGATCAGGTTCTTGTTGGGATTCTGCGTCGACCAACTGGCCCCCAGCGACAGGGACGAGTCGAAGCTGCCCTCGATTTCACCGACATTGAAGCTGACGCCAAAGGCGGGACCGGCAAGCGTAGAAGCGAGACTGACGGCCAAGGGCAGCTTCGCCCGGCGCCAGAACGGGTTTAACGCGATCATCGACATACTCCATGTGCTTTATTGTTTTGGCAGTGAGTACCTTCAGGAACGCCCCGGACGAAAGGGGAGCAGACACTCCCAACCCTCGTCCGAAGTGGCGGTGCGGCGTATCGCCTGCCTGCCCCACGCCTGAAAATCCGTCAGCGGACTATATCCAGCAGGTAGTACCGCTTGATCCCTCTAAAGTGTGATTTGCACCCTGAGGTCACTGCACAAACAATGCGTTCGCCAAGCCGCTGAAAAGCGGCGGGCAAGAATGACTGAAAATTCGGATTCGGCAAGCCAAGCGCTTGCTTGGTGGGGCTGCCACGCCCTTTCGGGCGTGGTGGGGACACCTCAAAGGGTCGAGAGGAAGCTGCTGTTGCTGGCCTGCCATTGGACGATATCAATACGGATGCGCTTCTTGTCCAGTTTGCCGACGCTGGTCTTGGGAATTTCCGTAACAAGGGCGATCTGGCTCGGGATCGCCCACTTGCTCAAGTGCCCCTGCTCGACGAAGGGCTTGAGGTGTTCCTTGAGTTCCCGGGCACCGATCTCATGGCCTTCACGCAAGACCAGCAGGGCAAACGGACGCTCGCCCCATTGAGGATCGGCAATGCCCACCACGGCGACTTCACGTACCGCCGGATGACGACTGACCAGGTCTTCCAGGGCCAGGGAGGAGATCCACTCGCCGCCGGTCTTGATCACGTCCTTGATCCGGTCGCGGATGTCGATCACCCCCAGGCTGTCGAGGGTCGCCACGTCGCCGGTGTGCAGCCAGCCGCCGGCCCAGAGCTCGGCGCCCTTCTGCGGTTCGTTGTAATACCCCTCGGTCAGCCAGGGTGCGCGCAGCACCAGTTCGCCCTGGCTCTCGCCATCCGCCGGGAGGAAGTTGCCGTCTTCGTCGACAATCGCCGCCTCCACCAACGGTCCGGGCACGCCGGCCTTGATCCGGTAAGTGGTGCGTTCGTCCTCGCTGCCAGCCATCAACTCTTCGCTGAGGTGGGCACAGGACACCAACGGACCGGTCTCCGACATACCATAGGCGGCGGTCAGTTGAATGCCCTTGCTCTTGGCGGTCTCATACAGCGTGCGGTTCAACGCACTGCCGCCGATCACCATTTTCCAGCCCTTGAAGTCGGTGCCCTGGGCCGCCTTGGCGTTGAGCACCATCTGCAGGATGGTCGGCACGCAGTGGGAGAACGTGACCTTTTCCTTGCGCCACAGCTCCACCAGCAACTCGGGGTCGTAACGGCCGGGATAGACCTGCTTGAGCCCGAGCATGGTCGCCACATAGGGCAGGCCCCAGGCATGCACGTGGAACATCGGGGTGATCGGCATGTAGACGTCGTTGGTGCCCAGCAGGCGCACGCTGTCGACGCTGCCCATGATGGTCGCCACACCCATGGTGTGCAGTACCAACTGACGATGGGTGAAGTACACGCCCTTCGGATTGCCGGTGGTCCCGGTGGTGTAGAAGGTGGTGGCGACCGAGTTTTCGTCGAAATCCTCGAAGTCGTAGACCGGGCTCGCCGCCGCCAGCAGTTGCTCGTACTCACCCACCAGGTTCGGCAGCTCGGCGCTCTTGTCCTCGGTGTCGGTGAGCAGCAGGGTCTTGTCCACGGTGGTCAGTTGCCCGGCGATCGCCTGGTACAGGCCGACGAACTCGCTGTTGACCAGCACGAAGCGGTCCTCGGCGTGGTTCATGGTGTAGAGGATCTGCTCGGGCGAGAGGCGCACGTTGATGGTGTGGATCACCGCGCCGATCATCGGGATGGCGAACATGCACTCCAGGTAGCGATGGCTGTCCCAGTCCATCACCGCGACGGTGTCGCCAGCCTTGACCCCCGCCGCCGTGAGCACGTTGGCCAGGCGGGCGACCCGCTCGCTCAAGGTCGGATAGCTGTAGCGCAGCTTGTCGCGATAGACGATCTCGCGGGTTTTCTCGTAGCGGCTGCCGGACATCAGCAAGCGCTTGATCAACAGGGGGTATTGATAAGCCCCTTCGGCGGGCGGAATGATACGAGTCTGCAACATGGAGCTTCCTTGGTCTGTCTGCACGGTCGAGGCTAAAGATAGGCACTCTAGAGCCGCCGCGCACTCACTAAATCACCCAAAGGAATGATTTGCAGACGAACGTGGGTGCTAGCTCACAGCCAGCACCCACGAAAACCTCCATCCAGGCTCAGGCTGGCTGCCCCGCTGGCTGCTGGGCCGGGGTACGCGGGAACACCAGCGCGGCGACAAAGGTCAGCGCGGCAAAGCCCGCGAGGATCAGGTACAGACCGGCAAACCCCTGGCGCGGCTCGACAAAGGCGATCAACGGAATGGCCGTCGCGCTGGCCCCGAACGACAGGCAATAGCGCAAGGCAAAGACCCGCGATTGCCACTGCGGCGCGACAAAATTGGCGACCATCGCGTCATTCACCGTCACCTGGCCGAAGACCACGAACATCAGTGCCGCGCCCAGGACCATCACCGACAGGCCGTCGACATAGGCCAGGCCGAACAGCAACGGCGCCTGGCACAGGGTCAGCACCACGAACGGCCATTTCAGGCTCATGCGGTCGAGCATCCGCCCGATGCTCAACTGCGCCACCGCGCCAAAGGCGTAGGCCAGGCTGACGATCACCCCGAGCAACTGCGGCGAGGCGAGCCACTCATGCAGGCGCTCCTGGAACAGCTTCGGGTAGGTCATGGTAGTGGCGTTGAACACCACCCCGCCGGTGGCCGTGACCAGCGCCAGGACACTGAACACCATGACCATGGAAATCTGCTGGCCGCTGGCGTTGCGCAGTTTCACATGGGGCTGCACCGGAATCGGCTCTTCGCGCACCTGCCAGGCAAACAGCACGCCAAGGATGATCGACACCGCCCCCGGCAGGATAAACGCCGAACGCCAGCCGAACTGCGCCACCAGAAAGCCGGTGACCAGCGCCGAAAACGCCACGCCGAGGTTGCCCCACATGCCGTTGACGCCGATTTCACGGCCACGGTTCTGCGCGTAGCTGACCAGCATCGCGGTGCCCACCGGGTGGTAGATCGCGGCGAAGACACCCACCAGGGTCAGCCCCAGGGTCAGCATCGGCGCCGTGCTGCTCAGGCCGGTAAAGATCGACGCAGCGCCGATGCCGAAGAAGAACAGCAGCATCATGCTCCGTCGACTCCAGTGGTCCCCCAGCCAGCCAGCCGGCAGCGAACAGGCGCCGAAGGCAATGAAGCCACCGAGGGACAGGCCGATCATCTGGGCGAAGTCGAGGCCGAAGGTCTGGCCCATGCCAAGCACGGCGGCAGGGAAAATCAGCATGAACATGTGGTCGATCACATGGGCTGCATTGATGTAGCGGATTACGTTTCGGGGTTGGTTCATCGCGGCACACACGTCAGGATTGTTATCGGTCCGTTATGCTAAATTGGCGACAAAACGCATTTCTGCCAACAAACTCATCAAACCAGACAGACTTGTAGAATCGGACATGTTAATCAGCCACTTCCTACACGGGCCGGTCAGCGCCTATCCCCGCGACTACGTCGACGGCGCACACCAGGAACTGCACGTCCATCAGGAAGCGCAGTTGCTCTATGCCGTGTGTGGAGTCATGCGCCTGGTCACCGCCGAAGGCGCGTGGATCATTCCGCCGACCCGCGCCGTGTGGATTCCGCCCTGGGTCGAGCATGAGATTTTCATGAGCGGCGAAGTGCGCATGCGGTCGTTATTTATCGCCGCCGAGTATTCGCCGGCCAACCTCCGCGGTTGCTGTGTGCTGGCGGTGACGCCGTTGCTGCGGGAGCTGATCGTGCGTGCGGTGCAAGGGCCGGAACAGGCGAGCAACCCGCTGATCCAGCAGCTTATGCTGGAGGAACTGGCGGCCCTGGAGAACCTGCCGCTGCATATCCCGATGCCGACTGACCGACGCCTGCAACGGATCTGCCTGGCCCTGCTGGAAACCCCGGATCACCCCAACAGCCTGGAAGACTGGGCACAGCAGGTCGGCGCCAGTACCCGGACCCTGGCGCGGCTGTTCCAGCAGCAAGTGCGGATGAACTTCAATGCCTGGCGCCAGCAACTGCGCCTGATGGAGGCCTTGCCACGCCTGATCGCCGGGGAAAGCGTGCAGCACGTGGCCAAGGTGTTGGGCTATGGCAGCGCCCGGGCCTTCAGCTCGATGTTTCGCCGCCTGCTCGGCGACAACCCGCGGGACTACCTGAATGCCCTGAACCAGTTCAGCGCCATCAATGCATCTCGGTGAAGGCCAGCTTCACGCCGATGGCGATCAGTACCGCGCCCATGGTCCGGTCGAACCAGTGACCCATGCGGGCAAAACCGGCGCGCACACGCTGCTGGCTGAACAGCATCGCCACCAGGCAGAACCACAGCGCGGTGGCCACGGCCAGGTAAACGCCGTAGCCGGCCTGGACCAGCAGCGGCGTGTGCGGGTTGATCACCACGGTGAACAGCGAGAGGAAGAACAGCGTGGCCTTGGGGTTCAGGCCATTGGTCACGAAGCCCGAGGTGAAGGCGCCGCGCGCGGTGCGCTCGCCCACCTGCAAGGCCAGCTCGTCGTTCACCGGCTGGGCCGGCTTGGCGCGGATGGCCTTGAAGCCGATGTACAGCAGGTAGGCCGCCGCCAACCATTTCAAGGCATTGAACAGCACGATCGACTGCGACACGATCAGGCCGATACCCAGCAGCGAGTAGCCCACGTGGAGGAAAATCGCCGTGCCGACGCCCAGCGCGGTCCAGGTGCCGGCACGTCGGCCATGGGTCACGCTCTCGCGCACCACCACGGCAAAGTCCGGGCCGGGACTGGCCACCGCCAGCAGGTGAATCAGGGCAACGGTCAGGAATTCCGTCAGGTAGATGGACACGGCGATGGGCTCCTCAGTCACTGAATAGGTCTGTTAGGCTGGCTACCTTACGCTTTCACCCGACAGCACAAAAGGTACAGTTGATGAGCAACTCCCGCCGCGCGGTATTCCTCGATCACCCTTCCCTGGATCTCGGCGATCTGGACCTCGATCCGCTGCGGGCCTGCTTCGATGAGCTGCGGCTGTGTCCCGCGACCACACCGGAGACGGTCGTCGAACACCTGAAAGGCGCCAGCGTCGCCATCAGCAACAAGGTCCCGTTGACCGCTGCTACCATGGCCGCCTGCCCCGACCTGAAGCTGATCCTGATCAGCGCCACCGGCACCAACAATGTCGACCTGGCCGCCGCCCGCGCCCAGGGCATTACCGTGAGCAACTGCCAGGGTTACGGCACGCCGTCGGTGGCCCAGCACACCCTGATGTTGCTGCTGGCCCTGGCCACACGCCTGACCGACTACCAGAAAGCCGTCGGCGAAGGCCGCTGGCAACAGGCCAAACAGTTCTGCCTGCTGGACTTCCCGATTGTCGAGCTGGAAGGCAAGACCCTCGGCCTGCTCGGCCATGGCGAACTCGGTGGCGCAGTGGCACGACTCGCCGAAGCCTTCGGCATGCGGGTGCTGCTCGGGCAGATTCCCGGGCGTCCGGCCCGGGCCGATCGCGTGCCGCTGGAACAACTGCTGCCGCAGGTCGATGCGCTGACCCTGCATTGCCCGCTCAACGAATACACCCGCCACTTCATCGGCGCCGCGGAACTCGCGCAGCTCAAGCCCGGGGCCTTTGTGGTCAATACCGCCCGTGGCGGCCTGATCGACGAACTGGCCCTGGCCGATGCCCTGCGCAGCGGCCATCTGGGCGGGGCCGCCACCGATGTGCTGAGCGTCGAACCGCCCACCAACGGCAACCCGCTGCTGGCCGGCGACATTCCGCGCCTGATCGTCACCCCGCACAACGCCTGGGGCAGCCGTGAAGCCCGGCAACGAATTGTCGGCCAGTTGGCGGAAAACGCCTTGGGCTTCTTCAATGGGGCAGCGTTGCGGGTTGTCAGTTGATAGACTGCGGCACTTTTTTCAGGGAGCAGACCATGGATCCGCGCAGTGAAGTACTGCTTCGTCAGGCCGAATATTTCCAGGGCAAGCTGTTGCTCGCCGGGCTGCCCGCCGACGACCTGCTCGGACGCCTGCCCAACGCCCACGGCTGGTGCTGGCACGCCGGCGATCAGGCGGCACTCGAAGCACGCTTCGAAGGCCTCAGCCATTTTGGCGTGAATATCCCCGAGATCCCGTTCGACAGCGCCGTGATATTCCTGCCCAAGTCCAAGGACCTGACCGACTACCTGCTCAACGCCGTCGCCTCGCGCCTACCGGGTGGCGAGGTGTTCCTGGTCGGGGAAAAACGCAGCGGTATCGAAGGCGCGGCCAAGCAGCTCAACCCCTTCGGCAAGCCGCGCAAGCTCGACAGCGCCCGGCATTGCCAGCTGTGGCAGGTCACCGTGGCCGAGGCGCCGGTGGCCAAGTCGCTGGAAAGCCTGGCGCAACATTACCAGTTGGACCTGGCCGAAGGGCCGCTCAAGGTGGTCAGCCTGCCCGGGGTGTTCAGCCACGGCCGGCTGGATCGCGGCAGCGCCCTGCTGCTGGAGCACCTGGACAAACTGCCGAGCGGCAACCTGCTGGACTTCGGTTGCGGTGCCGGCGTCCTCGGCGCGGCGGTGAAGCGGCGTTACCCGCACAACCACGTGATCCTGCTCGATGTCGACGCTTTTGCCACCGCCAGCAGTCGCCTGACCCTGGCCGCCAATGGCCTCGACGCCGAGGTATTGACCGGTGATGGCATCGACTCCGCGCCCATGGGCTTGAGTGCGATCCTGAGCAATCCGCCGTTCCATGTCGGGGTCCACACCGATTACCTGGCGACGGAGAACTTGCTGCGAAAAGCAGCGAAACATCTGAAAAACGGCGGCGAACTTCGGTTGGTGGCGAACAGCTTCCTGCGCTATCAACCACTGATCGAAGAGCATCTCGGGCGCTGCGTGACCAAGGCCGAGGGACAGGGCTTCCGGGTCTACAGCGCCAAGCGCGGTTGAAAAAGAAGGCTTGCGTAACGGATTTTGCCTAGGCAGAATCCGCTCCGTCCTAGGGGAGTAGTCTCCCACGAGCGCCACGCTCGTCCGGCATGCGTCAACATACTTGGTCAACAGACCATGGCGCATGCGACCCACGGTCCGCACAGACGGGCCCAGGGTTTGACAAGACCTATGACACGAACACCTTACCCGGGGCGGGAAGGCTGTACGTGTCATAGCCGTGTCGACCCGCCCCTTAGGAAAACCTGATGCTGGATTCCCTGCTCGTCCCCACTGCAATCGTTGCCTTGGCCGAAATCGGCGACAAGACGCAGCTGCTCGCGCTCATTCTGGCTGCACGGTTTCGCAAACCCTGGCCGATCATTGCCGGTATCGTCGCGGCGACCCTGGCCAACCATGCGGCAGCCGGCGCGGTAGGCGCCTGGTTCGGCAGTTTCTTCTCCGATGCGGTGTTGCACTGGATCCTCGCGGCGAGCTTTACCGCCACCGCCCTGTGGACCCTGGTACCGGACAAGATGGACGATGACGAAGCCACCACGGCGCGCAAGTTCGGCCCGTTCCTGACCACCCTGATTGCGTTTTTCCTCGCGGAAATCGGTGACAAGACCCAGATCGCCACGGTGATGCTGGCGGCGCAGTATCCGGAGTTGTGGCTGGTGATCATCGGCACCACCCTGGGCATGCTGATTGCCAACGTTCCGGTGGTCTTGGCGGGCAACTTCGCCGCCGACAAGCTGCCGCTGACCCTGATCCGTCGCCTGGCGGCGACAGCGTTCTTCATCCTTGCGGTGGTCGCGGTGTACAAGGCGATGCAGAGCAGCGGCTGGATCTAGGCCACATGACCTGTAGGAGCCGGCATCGGGACAAAGGCTCAGGACTTCCTGGCCTGCTGATACAACGGCATCACCTTCGGAATCGCCGCCTCCAACGAGGCGATACGACTGCCGGACGCCGGGTGGGTGCTCATGAACTCCGGCGGTGCACCTTCAGCCGCCTTGCCCATCTTGTTCCACAGGCTGATGGCCGCGTTCCGGTTGTAGCCGGCACGGGCCGCCAGCTCCAGGCCGATCAGGTCCGCTTCATTCTCATTCGCCCGGCTGTTGGGCAAGGTCAT
>Ga0302153_10000201_pt1 | contig 32854 bp, 28 predicted proteins | sample I_Bog_N2_2_FD_192429 | JGI IMG/M metagenome (GOLD analysis project Ga0302153, IMG submission 192429) | Peat permafrost microbial communities from Stordalen Mire near Abisko, Sweden - I_Bog_N2_2 | ecosystem: Environmental > Terrestrial > Soil > Wetlands > Peat | place: Sweden: Abisko, Stordalen... | reverse complement strand
CTGGAAGCCTTGCAGTCGGGCCTGGAAACCCTGGCCGATGAGCTGATGGTGGAGTTGATGTTGCGCAGCGACGAAGACTGAAGCGGGTTATCCAGTTTTAACGGGGACGGGCCTGTGGATAACCTGGGGAGAGCCAGCGCCCGGCCAGGCCGGCCGGGGCTTTCCAGTAGTTGAGCAAAAAACGAGCAGTTTCAAGGGCTTGTGCACAAACGGCGTGGACCGGCTTGTGGATAACCTTGGGGTAGAAGCCTGCAGCCCAGGTGGGGCAAGGCTTGCAGGATTTTGTGTGTTTTTTGATCAGCTGCGCTTGCGCAGGCTGAGCCAGGCATCGACGCTGTACACCGCCAATCCCGTCCAGATAAACAGGAAGGCCACCAAAGTGCTGGCGGCCAGGTGTTCGTCGTACAGCAGCACGGCGAGCAGCAGCACCAGGGTGGGCGCGATGTATTGCAGGAAACCCAGGGTGGTGTAGGGCAGGTGCCGCGCGGCCGCGTTGAAACTGACCAGCGGGATCAGCGTGACCGGACCGGCGGCGATCAGCCACCAGGCTTGCGAGGTGCTCCAGAATTCGGCCTGGGCGCTGCTGGCCTGCGGGTGCAGCAATAGCCAGCCGATGGCGATGGGCACCAGCATCCAGGTCTCCACCACCAGCCCCGGCAAGGCCTTGACCGGGGCCTGTTTGCGGATCAGCCCGTAGAAGCCGAAGGTCAGCGCCAGCACCAGCGAGATCCAGGGCAGGCTGCCGACCTGCCAGACCTGCTGCGCCACGCCCACGGCGGCGAGGCCAACGGCGATCCATTGCAGGCGGCGCAGGCGTTCGCCCAACAGCAGCATGCCCAGCAGTACGTTGACCAGCGGATTGATGTAGTAGCCCAGGCTGGCCTCGAGCATGCGCCCGTTATTCACCGACCAGACGTAGGTCAGCCAGTTGGCGGCGATCAGGGTGCCGCTCAGGGCCAGGATCGCCAGGCGGCGCGGGTTGTCCCGCAGCTCGCGCCACCAGCCGGGGTGCTTCCAGACCATCAGCAACAGGGAGCCGAACAGGGCGGACCAGAGCACGCGGTGGACGATGATCTCGACGGCCGGTACGGCGGCGATGGCTTTGAAGTACATCGGGAACAGGCCCCAGATGACGTAGGCGCTGAGGCCAAGGATGTACCCGCGACGCGGGTTGGCGGCTTGCATGCAGAGTCCTTTCTTAGGCTGCTGACTAATTTCTTATAAGAGTTTTATTTTATTGAATGAGGGATGACGCCTTTTCAGGCGTCAGTAAATCCTGCCACAACCGTCAGAATAATTTCAGCGGTTCTTCATTCAGTGCGGAAAGTTGTTCGCGCAACGCCAGGACCTGGTCGCCCCAGTAACGCTCGCTGCCGAACCACGGGAAGCTGTGGGGGAACGCCGGGTCGTCCCAGCGGCGGGCCAGCCAGGCGCTGTAGTGCATCAGGCGCAAGGCGCGCAGGGGTTCGATCAGCGCCAGTTCGCGGGGATTGAAGTCGTGGAACTCGCTGTAGCCGTCCATCAGTTCCGACAGTTGGCCGAGGCATTCCTGGCGATCGCCGGCGAGCATCATCCACAGGTCCTGGACGGCCGGCCCCATGCGGCAGTCGTCGAGGTCGACGATATGGAACATCTCGTCGCGGCACATCATGTTGCCGGGGTGGCAGTCGCCGTGCATGCGGATGTTCTGGTGCGGGGTCTCGGCGTAGACCTGTTTCACCCGCTTGAGCAGGTCGCGGGCCACGGACTCATAGGCCGGCAGCAGGCTGCGGGGAATGAAGTTGCCTTCCAGCAGGGTGGTCAGCGAGTCCTCGCCGAAGTTCTTCACGCCGAGGGCTTCGCGGTGTTCGAACGGCCGGGTGGCGCCTACGGCGTGCAGGCGGCCGAGCAGTTGCCCGAGGCGATAGAGCTGGTCGAGATTGCCCGGCTCCGGGGCGCGGCCGCCACGGCGGGGGAACAGGGTGAAGCGGAAGCCGGCGTGCTCGAACAGGCTTTCGCCGTTGTGGATCATCGGCGCGACGACCGGCACGTCGCAGTCGGCCAGTTCGAAGGTGAAGCGGTGTTCTTCGAGGATGGCCTCGTTGGTCCAGCGCTGGGGGCGGTAGAACTTGGCGATCAGGGGTTCGCCGTCTTCGATGCCCACCTGATAGACACGGTTTTCGTAGCTGTTGAGCGCCAGGACCCGGGCGTCACTGAGAAAGCCGATGCTTTCCACGGCGTCGAGCACCAGGTCGGGGGTGAGTGTTTCAAACGGGTGGGACATGCTGACTCCTGCGGGCGGCAGGCGGCCGCGTCCGGCCAAGCATGTTAGCGCAGACGGGGTGGCAGGTGTGGCGGCTGTTGGGGTTTGTGATCGGCCCCATGTCGGGTACGGCCTGTGTAGGAGCCGGCTTGCTGGCGATGAGGCCAGTGAGTCTTGCATCGACTGATCGGCCGCTATCGCCAGCAAGCCGGTTCCTACAGGGGGCGGTGTTTTCGGTTCGGTTGATCAGGCGCCGATAATCCCGCCATCATCCCGCCGGATCGCCATCACCGACGAGCGTGGCTTGCCGTTCGGCAAATGCTCGGGGAAAGTCGAGTTGCCGGCCTCGCCAGGATGCTGGATGCCGACGAACAAGGTTTTCTGGTCCGGCGAGAAGCTGATGCCGGTCACTTCGCAGCCTACCGGGCCGACCATGAATCGACGGATTTCCCCGCTGGCCGGGTCGGCGCAAAGCATCTGGTTATTGCCCATGCCGGCAAAATCCCCGGCGTTGCTATAGTCGCCGTCGCTGAGGATCCACAGACGGCCGGCCTTGTCGAAACCCAGGCCGTCCGGGCTGTTGAACATGTTCTGCGCAGTGATATTGGACGAGCCGGCCTTGGCCGTGCCGGGATGCGCCGCCGGGTTGCCCGCCACCACGAACAGGTCCCAACCAAAGGTGTGGGCGCCATGATCATTGCCTGCGGCCTGCCAGCGCAGGATCTGCCCGTAGACATTCTTCTCCCGGGGATTCGGTCCGCCGGCCGGCATGCCGTCCTCACCGCGCTTGGCGTTGTTGGTCAGGGTGCAATAGACCTGGCCGTCGATGGGGCTGACGACGATCCACTCCGGACGGTCCATGCGTGTCGCCTTGACCACGCTGGCGGCCAGGCGGGCATGGATCAGCACTTCGGCCTGGCTGGCGAAACCGTTACCGGTATCGATACCGTTTTTACCGAAGGTCAACTCGACCCATTCTCCCGAACCCTTCGGACGATCCGGGTGGCCGTCGCCGTTGTCGAACCGCGCAACGTACAAGGTGCCGTGATCCAGCAGGTCACGGTTGGCCTTGGGGTGCTTGTGGTCGATCTTGTCGCGGCTGATGAACTTGTAGATGAATTCACCGCGCTCATCGTCGCCCATATAGACCACGGCGCGGCCATCACGGGTTTCGGCCAGGGCGGCGTTCTCGTGCTTGAAACGGCCCAGGGCGGTGCGCTTGACCGGGGTGGACTGCGGGTCGAACGGATCGATTTCCACCACCCAACCGTGACGATTCAGTTCGTTGGGGTTCAGGGCCATGTCGAAGCGTGGATCGTGGGCGTGCCAGTTGATCTCTTTGCTGGTGGCCACGACCCCATAGCGCTTTTGCGCGGCATCGAATTTCTGTTCGGTATGGCTGCTGCCGAAGCAGTCGGTGAAGTTCTCTTCGCAGGTCAGGTAGGTGCCCCACGGCGTCTTGCCGTTGGCGCAGTTCTGGAAGGTACCGAGGACTTTGCGACCCTGCTTGTCGGCCTGGGTCTGCAGCCAGGGGTGGCCGGCTGCCGGGCCGCCGAATTTGATCGGTGTGTTGCCGTGGATCCGCCGGTTATAGGACGAGCCCTGGACGAAGTGCCATTGATCGTCCTTGCGCTGTATTTCGATCACCGACACGCCTTCGCTGGCCTGGGCCTTGCGCACGTCTTCGAGGGATTGCGGCTGGCCGCCGTGGGGGTAGAGGTAGCGGTAGTTGGTGTATTCGTTGTTGATCGCCATCAGCGCGCGGTTGTCGTCGCCGGGGAAGGGGAACAGGCTCATGCCGTCGTTGTTGTCGCCGAACTGGACTTCCTGGGCCTTGGCGGTGCCGTTGCCGCTCGGGTCGAAGGCCGGGCCGTTCTTGGCCAGGGGTTGGCCCCAACTGATCAGCACTGACGAGGTATAGCCGGGCGGCAAGGTCAGGGTGTCGCGGGTGGCGGCGGCGACGCTGTCGAAACCCAGCAGTTGGCCGGAGGCGGCGCTGACGCTGGCAGCCATCACGCTGCGGCTCAGCAGGTTGCCGCCGAGGAACATTGCCGCGCCGCACAAGGCGCCGGCACTGATAAAGCCACGACGGCTGAGGCCGACCATCTGTTCCAGGTCGGTGGGTTGGTTTTCTTCTAAGAGGTTCATGATCAGGCTCCCTGCGGGTCAGGGGGTCACCTTAGTAATGCGCTGTGACGGATTTGTTGCAGAAAAAGCGCGGGATCGCTGCGTGATCGATCGCCGGCAAGCCGGCTCCTACAGGTGGGATATGTTCTTCTGTAGGAGCCGGCTTGCTGGCGATGGCGTCATAACGGTGTACCCAAAATCACCAGGGACGGCGCAAACACCGTCTGCACCGGGCTTCCCACGCTCAGCCTGAGGTTTTTTATCTGCTCCGGTTGCGCCAGCGCACAGAGGATTTGCCCGTTCGGCAGCGCGATTCTGACCTCCGAAGGGCCGTCTTCATCCTCGGAAATGTCCTCGATTTGACCGCCTAGAGAATTGTGTCCGGATTTTGCGGGATGCCCGATTGCACTTAGTTCCAGCCAACCGGCCTTGATCAGGGCGACGACTTCGGTGCCGCTCTCCAGCTCCAGGCGCAGGGTGCTGTCATGGGTGATCTGTGCCTGCAGCGTGAGCCCACCGGCGAGGGCCAGACGCACGAGGTCGTTGCGCCCGTGGCGGGTGATGTCCTGCACTGTGCCGTGAAGCTGGTTGCGGGCGCTGGTGCGCAGCATCAGGCGGCCGAGCAGGTCGAGGTCGCCGCTGTCTTCGGCGGCTTCGAGGACCTGGGCCTGGAGGGTTTGCAGGCGTTGATAAAGACGCAGCACCCGTTCGCCTTCAGCCGACAGCTTGGCGCCACCGCCGCCCTTGCCGCCAACGCTGCGTTCCACCAAGGGTTTTTGCGCCAGGTTGTTCAACTCGTCGATGGCGTCCCAGGCCGCCTTGTAACTCAGGCCCGCACTTTTCGCGGCGCGGGTGATGGAGCCCTGTTCGGCGATATGTTGCAGCAGGGCGATACGCTGCGGGCGGCGGACGATGTGTTGGGTCAGCAGGACGGGCAGGGACATGGGGCGGACTTCGGGCAGCGGGGGTACTGGGCAAGGTGCCTCTCGGTGCTTTCGACGTCAAGCCGCCGATACGGGTTGACTCAAGCCGAACGCGGTTTCTGCAGGAGCCAGCTTACTGGCGATGGCGTTCGCAAGATCGCCGCAAGGCTCAAGGGCCTATTCGCTGGCAAGCCAGGCTCCTACAGGTTCCGTGGTGTCTCTGAGACGGCTAACGACTTTCCGGGCTCGGTGTACGCGCCAGGCAATAGACATCGACCCGCCGCGCTCCCGCCTTCATCAGCAACCGGGCCAGGCTTTCGGCGGTAGCTCCGGTGGTCAGTACATCGTCCACCAGCGCCAGGTGCAGGCCTTCGACTTTCGCCCCGGGCGCCAGGGCAAAGGCGTTCAGCAGGTTGCGTCGGCGAGCCCTGGCGTCCAGTTCCTGTTGCGCGATGGTGTCCTGAACACGCAGCAAACGGTGTTCATCTGCGGGGATCTCCAGGCTCTGGCTCAGCCAGTTCGCCAACATCGCCGCCTGGTTATAACCCCGCTGACGCAGGCGTCGGGTCGCCATGGGCACCGGCAGCAACAGGTCCGGTCGCGGTAAACCATCGTCGAAGCGCTCGCGCAACGCCTGGGCCAGCAACTCCCCCAGCAGTCTCCCCAACGGCCATTGGCTCTGGTGCTTGAAACGGGTAATCAGGCTGTCCAGCGGGAAACGGTAGGTCCAGGGCACAATCACCTGCTCGAAGGCCGGCGGCTGCTTGAGGCATTGCCCGCAGGTCAGCCCCGCCGCCGACAAGGGCAGGGCGCAGACCTGGCACGCGTCCATCAGCCAGGGCAAATCGCTCTCGCAGGGCGTACAGATCGGGTGGGGGGTATCGGTGGTTTCATCGCACAATAAACAGGTTTGTTTGTTTTTTAACCAGATGTAAACCGGTCCTTCGTATCGTGGTTGACAGCGCATGAGTCTTCCTTAAATATGCCGAGCATCCGTGTCGCGTCTGTGGGTATTCCTTTGCCCCAGCCGCTTGCCCAGCATAAAACAAGGAACTCCGCCGATGAGCGCCAGCATCACCGCCACTTTGCGTCACGATTGGTCTTTGGCCGAGGTCAAGGCCCTGTTCGTCCAGCCGTTCAACGACCTGCTGTTCCAGGCCCAGACCGTGCACCGCGCGCACTTCGACGCCAATCGCGTGCAAGTGTCGACCCTGCTGTCGATCAAGACCGGCGCCTGTCCGGAAGACTGCAAGTACTGCCCGCAGTCCGGCCACTACAACACCGGGCTGGAAAAAGAAAAACTGATGGAAGTGCAGAAGGTACTGGAGGAGGCCGCGCGGGCCAAGGCCATCGGTTCGACCCGTTTCTGCATGGGCGCGGCGTGGAAACACCCGTCGGCCAAGGACATGCCCTACGTGCTGCAGATGGTCAAAGGGGTCAAGGCCATGGGCCTGGAAACCTGCATGACCCTGGGCAAGCTCGACCAGGACCAGACCGCCGCCCTGGCCGACGCCGGCCTCGACTACTACAACCACAACCTCGACACCTCGCCGGAGTTCTACGGCAGCATCATCACCACTCGCACCTACGGCGAGCGCCTGCAGACCCTGGCCTATGTGCGCGATGCCGGGATGAAGATCTGCTCTGGCGGTATCCTCGGCATGGGTGAGTCCCTCGACGACCGCGCCGGGCTGCTGATCCAGCTGGCGAACCTGCCGGAACACCCGGAGTCGGTGCCGATCAACATGCTGGTGAAGGTCGCCGGTACGCCGCTGGAAAACGCCGATGACGTCGATCCGTTCGATTTCATCCGCATGCTCGCGGTGGCGCGGATCCTCATGCCGCAATCCCACGTTCGCCTGTCGGCGGGCCGTGAGGCGATGAACGATCAGATGCAGGCCCTGGCGTTCTTTGCCGGCGCGAACTCGATCTTCTACGGCGATAAATTGCTGACCACCGCCAACCCGCAAGCCGACAAGGACATGCAGTTGTTCTCGCGCCTGGGCATCCTGCCGGAAGCCCGTGAAGAGCACGCCGACGAAGTGCACCAGGCGGCCATCGAGCAGGCGCTGGTGGAGCAAAAGAGCAGCGAGCAGTTCTATAACGCCGCTGTTTGATCCATACCGTCCTTCCTGCGGGAACACGGGTTTTGCAGGAACCGGGCTTGCCGGGACGCCGTGAAGGTGTCTAAAAGCTTCGCGGCGGTGCGGCGTCCCGACAAGCCCTGCTCCTACAAGGTCATGCCGTGTTCTTCGGATCGCATTTGCGAGGCTCCAATGTCCTTCGATCTCGCCGCCCGGCTGTCCGCCCGCCGTGCCGAAAACCTCTATCGCCAGCGCCCGTTGCTGGAGAGTCCGCAAGGCCCGCAGGTGGTGGTCGATGGCCAGCCCCTGCTGGCCTTCTGCAACAACGACTACCTGGGCCTGGCCAATCATCCGCAGGTCATCGAAGCCTGGCAGGCCGGCGCGGCGCGCTGGGGTGTCGGCGGCGGTGCCTCGCACCTGGTGATCGGTCATAGCGGGCCGCATCACGCGCTGGAAGAGGCCCTGGCCGATTTCACCGGGCGCCCGCGTGCGCTGTTGTTCACCACCGGCTACATGGCCAACCTCGGTGCGGTCACCGCCTTGGTGGGGCAGGGCGACACGGTGCTGGAAGACCGTCTCAACCATGCGTCGCTGCTGGATGCCGGGTTGCTCTCGGGTGCGCGTTTCAATCGTTATCTGCACAACGACGCCGCCAGCCTCGCCAAGCGCCTGGAAAAAGCCACCGGCAATACCCTGGTGGTCACCGACGGGGTCTTCAGCATGGACGGCGACCTGGCCGACTTGCCGGCCCTGGCCCGTGAAGCCCGGGCCAAGGGCGCCTGGTTGATGGTCGACGATGCCCACGGTTTTGGTCCGCTGGGGGCCAGCGGTGGCGGTATTGTCGAGCATTTCGGTCTGAGCCAGGAGGACGTGCCGGTACTGGTCGGCACCCTGGGCAAGGCCTTCGGCACGGCGGGCGCGTTTGTCGCCGGCAGTGAAGAACTGATCGAAAGCCTGATCCAGTTCGCCCGGCCCTACATCTATACCACCAGCCAACCGCCGGCCCTGGCCTGCGCGACCTTGAAAAGCCTGGAGTTGCTGCGCACCGAGCACTGGCGGCGCGAGCACCTGAACGCGCTGATTCGCCAGTTCCGCCAAGGCGCCGAACAGATCGGCCTGACCCTGATGGACAGCTTCACGCCGATCCAGCCGATCCTGATCGGCGACAGCGGTCGGGCGTTGCGCTTCTCGCAGTTGCTGCGTGAGCGCGGGCTGATGGTCACGGCGATTCGTCCGCCGACCGTTCCGGCGGGCAGTGCCCGGCTGCGGGTGACCTTGTCCGCGGCCCACAGCGAGGCGCAGGTGCAGCTATTGTTAGAGGGACTGGCCGAGTGTTTCAGCCTGTTGGGCCCCTTTGATCCAGTGGAGCCAAACCATGCGTGATCGTCTGATCCTGTTGCCCGGTTGGGGCCTCGGCATCTCGCCGCTGGAACCCCTGGCTGCTGCCTTGCGCGGGCTGGATGAGCACTTGCGGGTGGAAATCGAACCCTTGCCGGAACTGGCCAGCGGCGATCCCGAAGAGTGGCTCGACGAACTCGATGCGACCCTGCCGGACGACGCCTGGCTGGGCGGCTGGTCCCTGGGTGGCATGCTCGCTTCGGCGCTGGCGGCGCGGCGCGGCGAACGCTGCTGCGGTCTGCTGACCCTGGCGAGCAACCCGTGTTTCGTGGTGAGTGATGGCTGGTCCGGGGCTATGGAGAACGATACCTTCGACCTGTTCCTGGCCGGCTGCCGCGCCGATCCGCAAACGACCCTCAAGCGTTTCAGCCTGCTCTGTGCCCAGGGTTCGGCTGACCCGCGCGGACAGGCGCGACTGCTCCTGGCCGGTGCGCCGCACACGGCTCCCGAGACCCTGTTGAACGGGCTGGAGGTGCTGGCGCAACTGGATACCCGTCAGGCCCTGCAAGCCTATCGCGGTCCGCAACTGCACCTGTTCGCTGGCCAGGATGGCCTGGTGCCGGCTGAGGCCGCCAGTGATCTGCTGGCGTTGTTGCCGGATGTCGAAATCGGCCTGATCGAACAGGCCGGCCACGCTTTTCTACTGGACGACCCCCATGGAGTGGCCGGGGCGATCCAGGCCTTTTTGCATGAGTCCGGTGATGACTGATCTTTCCCACCCCGTCTTGCCGGGCGGCTTGCCCGACAAGCGTCAGGTTGCTGCCTCGTTTTCCCGCGCGGCGGCCAGCTATGACAGCGTCGCCCAATTGCAGCGCGATGTCGGTCATGAATTGCTCGGGCGCCTGCCGGCCGAGTCGAGTCCGTCCCGTTGGCTTGATATGGGCTGTGGCACCGGCTACTTCAGCCGAGCCCTGGGCGTTCGTTTCGCGCAGGGCGAAGGCGTGGCGCTGGATATTGCCCAGGGCATGCTGGAGCATGCGCGTCCGCTGGGCGGCGCCCGACACTTTGTCGCCGGGGACGCCGAGCGTCTGCCGTTGCAAGCCGCTAGCTGCGATCTGGTGTTCTCCAGCCTGGCGGTACAGTGGTGCGCCGATTTCGCCGCGGTACTCGGTGAGGCTCAGCGGGTATTGCGGCCGGGCGGGGTGATGGCTTTTGCCAGCCTGTGTGTCGGCACCCTGCACGAGTTGCGGGAAAGCTGGCGGGCGGTGGATGGCCTGGTGCACGTCAACCGCTTCCGGTTGTTCAGCGACTATCAGCAACTGTGCCGGGACAGCGGTCTGCGTGTGGTCAGCCTGGAAAGCCGGCCGCAGGTGCTGCACTACCCGGATGTGCGCAGCCTGACCCATGAACTCAAGGCATTGGGCGCGCATAACCTCAACCCTGGCCGGCCGGGTGGTTTGACCGGGCGGGCGCGGATTCTCGGGTTGATGCAGGCCTATGAACAGTTTCGCCAGGCCGAGGGTTTGCCGGCGACCTATCAGGTGGTCTACGCCATTCTGGAGAAACCGCTATGAGCGCTGCCTATTTCATTACCGGCACCGATACCGACGTGGGCAAGACCACGATTGCCGCCGGCTTGCTGCACGCGGCCCGTCAGGCCGGCCTGAGCACCGCGGCGGGCAAGCCGGTGGCGTCTGGCTGTGAGGTGACGCCGCAGGGTTTGCGCAACGCCGATGCCCTGGCGTTGCTGGCCGAATGTTCGCTGCCGCTGAGCTATGCCGAGGTCAATCCGATAGCTTTCGAGCCGGCGATTGCCCCGCATCTGGCGGCGCGCGAGGCGGGGATGAAGTTGACCGTACAGTCCTTGCTGGGACCGATGCGGCAAGTATTGGCCAAGCAGGCCGACTTCACCTTGATAGAAGGCGCCGGCGGCTGGCGAGTGCCGTTGGCGGACCAGGCGAGCCTGTCGGATCTGGCCCAGGCGCTGGCCTTGCCGGTGATCCTGGTGGTGGGGGTACGCCTGGGGTGCATCAGCCATGCCCTGCTGACCGCCGAAGCCATCGAGCGAGATGGACTGCAACTGGCCGGCTGGGTCGCCAATATCATCGAGCCGAAGACTTCACGCCTGGAAGAGAACCTCGCAACCCTGGCCGAACGCCTGCCGGCCCCTTGCCTGGGGCGGGTGCCGAGGCTCAAGGCGGCGAGCGCCGAAACCGTCGCGCAGTACCTGCAGTTGGATTTGCTGGACTAGGCGCGGGGCTGCGGTGTCTGCGGGTTGGTTGAGGCTTCCCTAAGATTCTGCCTATCAACAGGCAATCTGCCATTATTGTTTTTGACGGGTGTTTCTTTGACAGGTCTGCTTAAATGCAGACTGTCGATCCCGTCTTCAGTCGAGTTTGCCCATGGAAATCTCAGGAAATACCGCTGTTTATGCCGGTCTGAGCACTATTCGGTCCGGGCAGAATCGTGTCGACCAATCGGCCAGTCAAACCGCCGATACCATTGTCGGGCGCTCGCTGAAGAGCCAATCGTCCGATACCCAGGTCAATCGACTGTTGTCGGTGGACCGCAGCCAGCAAGATCTGTCGAGCACCATGGTGGACATGTCCCAGGGCAAGCTTCAGGTCGAAGCGGGTGCCAAGGTGGCCAAGGCTTCGGATCAGGCACTTGGTACGTTGATCGATACCTACGCCTGATAGCTCCTCTCCATCAGAATTGAAACGCGATCCCTTGTAGGAGCCGGCTTGCTGGCGATGGCGGCCGATAAGTCGATGCAAGACTGACGGGCCTCATCGCCAGCAAGCCGGCTCCTACAGGATTTGCTGCGTTTTCAAGTCTTCGACTTTTAGTTCCTCCCTCGCATAACCCGCTCTCACCCTCGACTATTCTTTCCATTACGTGCCCCTGGCTGCCTTTCAAGGCTGCCGGCCTTTTCCTGCGCATCTTTCATCCATGTATGACGAATGGACCATGAACGACACTTGACAAGGAATGAGCGCAAACGTATGTTTCAAACAACCGTTTGACCGGCGTGGCAAATCGACGCGGTCGCTCATTCCAGGATTCATCAGCAGAGGTTTATCGCTATGCCTGACTACAAGGCCCCCTTGCGTGATATTCGCTTCGTCCGTGACGAGCTGCTCGGTTACGAAGCGCACTATCAGAGCCTGCCGGCATGCCAGGACGCTACCCCGGACATGGTTGACGCCATCCTCGAGGAAGGCGCCAAGTTTTGTGAGCAGGTACTGGCCCCGTTGAACCGGGTCGGCGACACCGAAGGTTGCACCTGGAGCGAATCCGGCGTTAAGACGCCCACCGGTTTCAAGGAAGCCTACAAGCAGTTCGTCGAAGGCGGCTGGCCAAGCCTGGCCCACGACGTCGAACACGGCGGCCAGGGCCTGCCAGAGTCCCTGGGCCTGGCGGTCAGCGAAATGGTCGGCGAAGCCAACTGGTCGTGGGGCATGTATCCGGGCCTGTCCCATGGTGCGATGAACACCATTTCCGAGCACGGTACTCCTGAGCAGCAAGAGGCCTACCTGACCAAGCTGGTTTCCGGCGAGTGGACCGGCACCATGTGCCTGACCGAACCGCACTGCGGTACCGACCTGGGCATGCTGCGGACCAAGGCTGAGCCTCAGGCCGACGGTTCCTACAAGGTCAGCGGCACCAAGATCTTCATTTCGGCCGGTGAACACGACATGGCCGACAACATCGTCCATATCGTCCTGGCCCGCCTGCCGGATGCACCGGCCGGCACCAAGGGTATTTCGCTGTTCATCGTGCCCAAGTTCCTGCCGAACGCCGACGGTAGCGCGGGTGAGCGCAATGCCGTTTCCTGCGGTTCCCTCGAACACAAGATGGGCATCCACGGCAACGCCACCTGCGTGATGAACTTCGACGCGGCCACCGGTTTCCTGATCGGCCCGCCGAACAAGGGCCTGAACTGCATGTTCACCTTCATGAACACCGCTCGCCTGGGGACCGCGCTGCAAGGCCTGGCCCACGCCGAGATCGGTTTCCAGGGTGGCCTGAAATATGCGCGCGAGCGTCTGCAGATGCGTTCCCTGACGGGCCCGAAAGCGCCGGACAAGGCCGCCGACCCGATCATCGTGCACCCTGACGTGCGTCGCATGCTGCTGACCATGAAGGCCTTCGCCGAAGGCAACCGGGCAATGGTCTACTTCACCGCCAAGCAGGTCGACATCGTCAAGTACGGCCAGGATGAAGAAGAGAAGAAGAAAGCCGACGCACTGCTGGCCTTCATGACTCCGATTGCCAAGGCGTTCATGACCGAAGTCGGCTTCGAAGCCGCCAACCATGGCGTGCAAATCTACGGCGGCCACGGCTTTATCGCCGAGTGGGGCATGGAGCAGAACGTTCGCGACAGCCGCATTTCGATGCTGTACGAAGGCACCACTGGTATCCAGGCGCTGGACCTGCTGGGTCGCAAGGTATTGATGACCCAGGGCGAAGCGCTGAAGGGCTTCACCAAGATCGTCCACAAGTTCTGCCAGGCCAACGAAGGCAACGAAGCGGTCAGCGAGTTCGTCGCACCGCTGGCGGCCATCAACAAGGAATGGGGCGAGCTGACGATGAAAGTCGGCATGGCCGCGATGAAGGACCGTGAAGAAGTCGGTGCCGCTTCGGTGGACTACCTGATGTACTCCGGTTATGCCTGCCTGGCTTACTTCTGGGCCGACATGGCGCGCCTGGCCGCCGAGAAACTGGCTGCCGGTACCAGCGAGGAAGGTTTCTACACCGCCAAGCTGCAGACCGCGCGTTTCTACTTCCAGCGCATCCTGCCGCGTACCCGCACTCACGTGGTCACCATGCTGTCGGGCGCGAACAACCTGATGGACATGAAAGAAGAGAACTTCAGCCTGGGCTACTAAGCCACACTGAGTCCTCTGTAAAAGCCGCTTCGCCTTCGGGGGAAGCGGCTTTTTTGCGTGCGGCCCATGGCGACGGGCGGCGAAAAAATTCCTGACTAAATCGCTAAGAAGAATCGCCGCGCTGCCGTTAAAGAGATGGCATTTGTGACTGATGTCACATTGCCGTACTTTAGGTCTTACAATACAGGCACAATGCCATTTATTGCGTTGCCGGTCGGAGCTTTACCCTTGCCGCGTTCTTCCACTGTCCATGCTGGTCATTTTTTACCCTCTCTCCTGTTGTTGCTTGCGGGGCTCGCGGCTGCCTACGTCAAGGAACTCAACGTCTTCTTCACCTCGCTGTTCAATGTGCTGCCGACCCTGGTTTTGCTGCTGGGCGGGTCCTACTGCGCGGTGTACCGACGTCAGCGCGAACTGTTCCTGATGGTGACGGTGTATATCGCCTATTTCCTGCTCTCCACCCAAACCGATTACTACCGGGATCACGGCAAGGTCCGCGAGGACGCCGCGGTGGTCTTCCACCTCTGTTGCCTGCTGCTGCCCCTGTTGTTTGGCGTGTACGCCGCCTGGGAAGAGCGCACGCACCTGTTCCAGGACATGGTCGCGCGGTTCGCCGTGCTGCTGGCGGTGGGCAGCGTGGCACTGGGCCTGGAGCAGAGTTATCCGCAGACCTTGCTCGACTGGTTGGCGGAAATCCGCTGGCCGTCGCTGCACGGGGACTGGATGAGCCTGATCCAGTTGTCCTACCCGGTGTTCTTCGCCTCCTTCGTGTTGCTCACGGTGCAGTACTGGCGCAATCCGCGACCGCTGCACGCGGCGCAACTGACCGGGCTGCTCGGGTTGTTCTGGATGTTGCCCAAGACCTTCATCCTGCCGTTCACCCTGAACATCATGTGCAGCCAGGTGATGTTGATGATTGCCGCGGCGGTGGCCCACGAGGCTTATCAGATGGCCTTCCGCGACGAGCTCACCGGCCTGCCGGGGCGCCGCGCGCTGAACGAACGCATGCAGCGCCTGGGACGCAACTATGTGCTGGCGATGACCGATGTCGACCACTTCAAGAAATTCAACGACACCCATGGTCACGACGTCGGCGACCAGGTGTTGCGCCTGGTGGCGAGCAAGCTGGCGAAGGTCAGCGGCGGCGGTCGTGCCTATCGCTACGGTGGTGAAGAGTTCGCGGTGGTGTTCGCCGGCAAGACGCTGGAAGAGTGCATGCCGCACCTGGAGGTCATTCGCGAAGTGATCGCCAACTACCATATCCAGTTGCGCAACCAGGACAATCGCCCCCAGGACGACCAGCAAGGTCGTCAGCGCCGGGCTGGCAGCGGTGTTTCGAGCGTCTCGGTGACCGTGAGTATCGGTGTCGCCGAGCGTCAGCCGGAGCAGCGCACTCCGGAAGAAGTGCTCAAGTCCGCCGACCAGGCGCTTTATGCCGCCAAGGGCGCGGGGCGTAACTGCGTGGTCGCGGCGGGGCAGAGCCGACGTGGGGCGATTCGCACGGGCGAAGCTGTTGGCTGAGTGATGGTGGAGCATTCAGCGGTTGGACGGTGATTGTCCGGGGTCGGGCAGGGCAGTAGGTTGAGTTATCTGCTGCCGGAGAAACGACCATGCCTGAGTACAAAGCCCCGCTACGCGACATGCGCTTTCTGATCGACCATGTTTTCGATTTCCACGCCCACTACCTCGCCCTCGGCGCCAACGATGCCAGCCCCGACATGGTCGGCGCGATCCTCGAAGAAGGCGCGAAATTCTGCGAACAGGTGCTGTCGCCGCTGAACCGCTCCGGCGATGAAGAAGGCTGCCATTTCGACAATGGCGTGGTGACCACGCCCAAGGGCTTCAAGCAGGCCTTTGCCCAGTATGTCGAAGGCGGCTGGCATGGCCTGGCGGCGGACCCGACCTATGGCGGGCAAGGCCTGCCGTTGTCCCTGGGGCTGGTGATCAGCGAGATGATCGGCTCCAGCAACACCTCCTGGGGCATGTACCCGGGCCTGACCCACGGCGCCATGTCGGCGATCCATGCCCACGGCACCGAGGAGCAGAAAAACACCTACCTGAGCAAACTGACCGAGGGTCGCTGGACCGGCACCATGTGCCTGACCGAGGCCCATTGCGGCACCGACCTGGGGATCATCAAGACCCGCGCCGTGCCCCAGGCCGACGGCAGCTATGCAATCAGCGGCAGCAAGATTTTCATCTCCGCCGGCGAGCACGACATGAGCGAGAACATCGTGCATCTGGTGCTGGCCAAGCTGCCGGACGCGCCAGCGGGGACCAAGGGCATTTCGCTGTTCATCGTGCCCAAGTTCCTGGTCAATGCCGCCGGTGACGCGGGCGAGCGCAACGGTGTGCAGTGCGGCTCCATCGAGCACAAGATGGGGATCAAGGCTTCCGCGACCTGCGTGCTGAACTTCGATGACGCCAAGGGCTATCTGATCGGCGAGGCCAACAAGGGCCTGAACTGCATGTTCACCATGATGAACCATGCCCGGCTCGGTACCGGGATGCAGGGCCTGTGCCTGGGCGAGACGAGTTTCCAGGGGGCGGTCCGGTACGCCAACGATCGCCTGCAGATGCGTTCGCTCACCGGTCCCAAGGCGCCGGACAAGGTCGCCGACCCGATCATCGTGCATCCCGATGTGCGGCGCATGCTGCTGACCATGAAGGCTTTCAACGAAGGTAACCGGGCGCTGACCTATTTCACCGCGCAGTGGCTGGATGTCGCTCATCTGGCTAGCGATGCGAGCCAGCGCCAGGACGCCGAGGACCTGCTGGCCTTCCTGACGCCGATCTGCAAGGCCTTCATGACCGAAACCGGTCTTGAGGTGACCAACCACGGGATGCAGGTGTTCGGTGGCCATGGCTTCATTCGTGAATGGGGGATGGAGCAGTTGGTCCGCGATTGCCGGATCGCGCCAATCTATGAGGGCACCAACGGGATTCAGGCGCTGGATCTGCTGGGACGTAAAGTGCTCGGCAGCCAGGGCAAGTTGCTGCGTGGCTTTACCAAGATCGTGCACCGGTTCTGCCTGGCGAATGCCGGGCATCCGCAGCTCAAGGGTTATGTGGCGCAACTGGGCGGCTTGAACCAGCAGTGGGGTGAACTGACCACCCAGGTCGGGATGGCGGCGATGAAGAACCCGGATGAAGTGGGTGCGGCGGCGTTGGATTATCTGATGTACAGCGGCTACATCATTCTTGCCTACCTCTGGCTGCGCATGGCGCTGGTGGCCCAGGCCCGGTTGGAGGCAGGGAGTGGTGACGCCGAGTATTGCCAGGGCAAGCTGGCGACCTGCGAGTTCTACTTCAAGCGGCTGTTGCCGCGCACGACTGCCCATCGGGCGGCGGTGGAGGCGGGGAGTGAGTGCCTGATGCGTCTGCCGGCGGAGGTGTTTGCGTTGTAGCTGTTTTCGAGTGAGCCTGAGGGCTTTAGAACAGACACCTCATGCCTCGGATATGTGTGTGACTAAAAATAACTAAAAAGTCACACATAGACCCTATGTGTCGTAAAAGTTGTTAGGGTAAACTCAAGCCATAGAAAATCGGCCCCATCCGGGGCCTGTCGTTTAGATCCTGCGAGGTTTGCCATGGCTGACTACAAAGCGCCCCTGCGCGATATGCGCTTCGTCCTCAATGAAGTGTTCGAGGTCGCGAAACTCTGGGCCCAACTGCCTGCCCTGGCCGAGACCGTCGACGCCGAAACCGTCGAAGCGATTCTCGAAGAGGCCGGCAAGGTCACCGCCAAGAGCATCGCGCCCCTGAGCCGTGGTGGTGATGAAGAAGGCTGCCGCTGGGACAACGGCGCGGTGTTCACCCCGGCCGGTTTCCCACAGGCCTACCAGACCTACGCCGAAGGCGGCTGGGTCGGTGTCGGCGGTGATCCGGCCTTCGGTGGCATGGGCATGCCCAAGGCGGTGTCGGCCCAGGTCGAAGAAATGATCAACTCCTCCAGCCTCGCGTTCGGCCTCTACCCGATGCTGACGGCCGGTGCCTGTGTCTCGATCAACACCCACGCCAGCGAAGAACTGAAAGCCACTTACCTGCCGAACATGTATTCGGGTGTCTGGGCCGGCTCCATGTGCCTGACCGAACCCCATGCCGGCACCGACCTGGGGATTATCCGTACCAAGGCCGAGCCCCAGGTGGACGGTTCCTACAAGGTGACTGGCACCAAGATCTTTATCACCGGCGGTGAGCACGACCTGACCGAGAACATCATTCACCTGGTGCTGGCCAAGCTGCCGGACGCCCCGGCCGGTCCCAAGGGCATCTCGCTGTTCCTGGTACCGAAGTTCATGGTCAATGCCGACGGCAGCCTCGGTGCGCGCAACCCGGTGAGCTGTGGTTCCATCGAACACAAGATGGGCATCCAGGCCTCCGCGACCTGCGTGATGAACTTCGACGAAGCCGTGGGTTACCTGATCGGCGAGCCGAACAGGGGCCTGGCGGCGATGTTCACCATGATGAACTACGAGCGTCTGGGGGTGGGTATCCAGGGCCTGGCGTCGGGTGAGCGTTCGTACCAGAACGCGGTCGAGTACGCCCGCGATCGCCTGCAAAGCCGTTCGCCGACCGGGCCGAAGGCCAAGGACAAGGTCGCCGACCCGATCATCGTGCATCCCGATGTGCGGCGCATGCTGTTGACCATGAAAGCCTCGAACGAAGGCGGCCGGGCGTTTTCCACCTACGTGGCGATGCAGCTGGACACCGCCAAGTTCAGCGAGGACGCCACCACCCGCGAACGCGCGGATGGCCTGGTGGCCTTGTTGACCCCGGTGGCCAAGGCGTTCCTCACCGACCTCGGCCTGGAAACCACCGTGCACGGCCAGCAGGTGTTCGGCGGTCATGGCTATATCCGCGAGTGGGGACAGGAGCAACTGGTGCGTGATGTGCGCATCACCCAGATCTACGAGGGCACCAACGGTATCCAGGCCCTGGACCTGGTGGGGCGCAAGATCGTCGGCAACGGCGGCGCCTATTACAAGCTGTTCGCCGAAGAGATTCGCCACTTCATCAAGACCGCCGACGCCGGGCTGGTCGAGTTCACCCAGCCACTGAGCGCCGCGCTGGATAACCTCGATGACCTCACGGCCTGGGTCCTGGAACGCGCCAGGACCAATCCGGACGAGATCGGTGCGGCATCTGTCGAATACCTGCAAGCCTTCGGTTACACCACCTATGCCTACATGTGGGCACTGATGGCCAAGGCAGCGTTGGGCAAGGAGAGTCAGGAGACGTTCTACGCGAGCAAAATGGGCACCGCGCGGTTCTATTTCGCACGTCTGTTGCCGCGTATTCATTCGTTGACGGCCTCGGTAAAAGCCGGGAGCGAGTCGCTGTTCCTACTGGATGCCGAGCAATTTTGATTCTTCGTATGCCATGTAAGCATTTACTTACATAACGCGCTGCTTTTTGCCCCTATCGCCAAATTGGATCCAGCGATAATCTTTGCACCAAGGACGTCGAGCAGGAAGCTCAAAAGCAACAACAGGGACACGTAGGATTCTGCCAGGACGGCGGAGTGAAAGGGATGTCAGGGAAACAGTCTGCAAAACCCCGCCTCGGCGGGGTTTTCTTTTGCCCGCGAAAAAGTGGCGGTCAGTTCAGCCCTTCTCGTACTACCGGCGGGGCCCCGCCCGGGCGGTTCGTCAACATCACGTCTTCGAGCAGGTTGCGCAACAACTCCAGCGTCGCCTGTTGGCGTTGCACATCGCGACACACCAGCCCGACTTTCAAGGCAACCCGCGGTTCGGTCAGCGGTTTCCACAGCAGCAGGTCGTCGTCGTGCTCATGGCGCGAGCGGCCCGGTAGCACCGTCGCCAGTCGCGTATGCGGCAGGCTGTCGAGGATACCGGCCATATTGTTCAGCTCGGCCTGGACCTGAGGGCGTCGTCCCAGATTGGCCAATTGTCCCTGCCAGATCTGACGGATCTGGAACTCCTCGCCGAGCAGCAGCATCGGCAGTTCGGCGGCCTGGCTCAAGGAGACCTTCTTGAATTCGCGCAGTGGATGATCGCTCGGAATCACCAGTTGCAGCTCATCTTCGTACAACAGCACCCCATGCAAGCCAGGTTGCCGCGTTGGCAGGTAGCTGATGCCGATATCCAGCGAGCCATTGAGCAGGCGTCGCTCGATCTCCATGCCGGTCAATTCGTAGATCTGCACCACCAGGTGCGGCTGGGCCTTGCGCACCCGTTCCAGCATCTGCGGCACCAGGCTGGTGTGCACGGTCTGCAGCACACCGATGGCCAGGGTACGCAGGGCCTGGCCCTGGAAGTTGCGCAGGTCGTCTCGGGCCCGTTGCAGGCCATCGAGCAGCGGCAGTGCGTGGTTGTAGAGCGTATGGGCGGCGAGGGTCGGCAGCAGGCGCTTGCTGCTGCGTTCGAACAGGCCGACATCGAGGTTGTGTTCGAGCTGGCGGATCTGCTGCGAGAGAGCCGGTTGCGAGATCGACAGGCGCTCGGCGGCCCGGCCGACATGGCCTTCTTCATACACCGCGACGAAATAACGCAGTTGCTTGAAATCCATAAGCTGTACTTATCGAAAATGCTCGAAAAACGAAATGGCCGCAGGTGCCGGGGAAGCCTAGTCTAACCCTAATCACAAGGCTTACAGGGCCATAGAGCGCGATGAATACTGTTTACGTGGACGGTGTTTACATAGGCAAGGCAAAAAATCTGGGTCAGGGTCTGGTGGGGGATACGGATAAACACCGGGTTGCCAACCGGCTCTGGTTGTGGCCGCAGGGCCTGGGTAGCGATGAGCATGGCGATCCGCGCTTCCATACCGGCCCCGAGCGGGCGCTGCATCACTATCCCGCCGAGCATTACGCTTACTGGCGCCAACGTTATCCACAGCTTGATTGGGCGGCCCCGGCTTTTGGCGAGAACTTGTCGACGCGGGGCCTGACCGAAGAGCAGGTCTGCCTGGGCGATCTGTTTCGCTGGGGCGGTGCGTTGTTGCAGGTCAGCCAGCCGCGCTCGGCCTGTTATCGCCTGAGCCGTCTCGGAACATTGCCGGACCTGCCGCAAGAGGCCCAGGACACAGGGCGTTGTGGTTGGTTCTACCGGGTGCTGAAGTCGGGCTTTGTCAGCGCCGATCAACCGTTCGAGCTGATTCAGCGCAGTTATCCCGGGCTGACCGTGGCCTGGGCGCTGCATGCCTTCTTTCAGGAACCCCTGGAACAGGCGGGCCTGAAGAAGCTGGTGGATTGTCCTGCGTTGTCTTCGCGCTGGCGCGATACGGCGATCAAGCGCCTGCGCAGCGGACGCGTGGAAGACTGGTCGGCGCGGTTGCTCGGTCTGCCTCTGGAAGGTCTGCGCGCATGAATCTGTTCAGCTTGCGTCGCACGCCGCCGAGCCTCGATGACCTGACGGCCGAGTACCGGCAAGCCACCCGACAAGACAGTGTCAGCCATGAATACCTGATGCCGGCTGCCGCGCGTCTTGCTCCGGTGTTCGTGCGCGGTCAGGGCTCTTCGGTGTGGGATACGCAGGGCCACGCTTATCTGGATTTCAGCCAGGGTGGTGGCAGCAACAGCCTAGGCCACAGCCCCGGTGTTCTGGCCCGGGCCTTGTCCGACCAGGCCTATGGTTTGATCAATGCGGGGCCTGGATTTCATAACCAGGGTCAATTGAATCTGGCCCAGCGACTGTGCGAAAGCACCGGTTGCGACCAGGTGCATTTTTTCAACAGCGGCTCCGAAGCCTGCGACGCTGCGATCAAGCTGGCGCGCAAGTGGGGGCAGCTGCATCGCGGTGGCGCGTCTCGGATCATCTCGGTGAGCAATGCCTGTCACGGCAGTGGTTTCGGCGCCATGGCCGCCTCGGACGCTTTTGACAATCGATTCGAGCCGCAACTGCCGGGCTTCAGCCAGGTGCCATTCAATGACTTGTCGGCCTTGCATGCGGCGGTGGATGCCAAGACCGTCGCGATCATGCTGGAACCGATCCAGAGTGCCGCGGGGGTGATTCCGGCGACCGGGCACTACCTCAAGGGCGTCGAGCGGTTATGCCGTGAGTTGGGCATCCTGCTGATCCTGGATGAAGTGCAGACCGGCATGGGGCGCTGCGGCACCTTGCTGGTCGAACAGCAGTATGGCGTGAAGGCGGACATCATCACCCTGGGCAAAGGCCTGGGCGGCGGCGTGCCACTGGCCGCCCTGCTGGCGCGGGGCAAGGCTTGCTGTTTTGCGCCCGGCGAAGTCGGTGGCAGTCACCACGGCAATGCCATGATGTGCAGTGCCGGGCTGGCGGTGCTGGAGACGCTGCTCGCGGGTGATTTCCTTGCCCAGGTCCGTGAAACCGGACAGTACCTGCGTGATGGGCTGACGCGTCTGGCCCAACGTTACGCCGAGGGAGAGTTGCGCGGGACCGGCCTGCTCTGGGGCTTGAGCCTGGGCGACGAGTCGGCGGATGCGCTGGTCAAGGCGGCGCTGCAGGAAGGGCTGTTGCTGGATGCGCCGAAAGCCGACTGCCTGCGTTTTTCACCGGCACTGAATGTCAGCAAGGGCGACATTGACGAGATGCTGTTGCGCCTGGCCCGGGCTTTTTCCCGAGTGCGGACCGCCCAGGTCCAGTGTCGCAAGGGCATTGCCGTCTGATATTGACCGGCGCCTTTTCCCCAACGAATTCCCGAACCGTCTCGCGGTATAACGCGTCGCCCTGTGCCTGACTCTTTTGGCACGGGGTGTTTTTTTGTGGGCGGCGTTTCAAGGGGAGGCCCCTCGGGAGCTCGAACAGCAAGCTGTGACGAATTTGATTTTATATACCACTGGGTGGTTTGTTTTTCGGCAAGTGATTTTCGTGCCATAGGCCAGTGCCTATGAGGCGCCCAGCGGTACCAACAGCTACTGGAAATGAAAGAGTTTGTGGAGATAGGTCATGACCAAGACATTTAAAAGCGAGGCGCTGGAGTCGGTTCATGAATCGGCCAGCGCGTTGCAGGCGATTGGGGCGATCAGCAAGGCGACCATGCGTGAGTTCGATGAATCCGGCCTGGCGCAGGTCCCGGATGAAATCGCGCCGGAGCAGATCAAGCAACTGCGTGAGCGTAACCACGTCAGTCAGCCGGTTTTTGCCCGTTACCTGAACACCAGTGCCTCGACCGTGAAGCAGTGGGAGGCGGGGGACAAGCAACCCAGCGGCATGGCGCTCAAATTGTTGAGCATCGTGCAGAAATACGGCTTGCAGATATTGGCCTAGCGTTCGCGGCGATTGCGTGAGCGGTCCTGGGCAAAAGTGCGTAGCCCGCGGTGGGCGCTGGTTTGTCCGCGGATCAGACCGGCGCGGTCGGCAGGTTCTGGGGGCGTTACGGACGGCGGCGTTTGCGCTGGCTCCCCGGATTCGTTCGAGGACACCGGACCTTCGGAGTCGGAAGAGGTTGGCAGGGACATGGGCGTTTCCTTGGAAGAGGAACGCCCATTTTAGCGGATAACGCTCGCTCAGTCCTGGCTCAGGTCCGTATAGAGCGCCGGACGGCGGTCCAGCAGGTAGCGGTTGCTGGCTCGTGAGGCCTGCATCAGCGAACGGTCCAGGGTGGCGACGATCAGGGTTTCATCGAGGCCGGCGCGGGCCAGGCGGCTGCCGTCCGGTGCGGCGATGCTGCTCTGGCCGCAGTACTGGATATCGCCCTCATTCCCGCAGTAGTTGGCATACGCGACAAAACACTGGTTCTCGAAGGCCCGGGCACGAATGGTGACATCGGCGACGAAGTCGAACGGCACCATATTGGCGGTGGGCACCAGAATCACCTCGGCTCCGCTCAAGGCCAGGCGCCGGGTGTTTTCCGGGAACTCGACGTCGTAGCAGATCAACAGTCCGAGTTTCCAACCGGCCAGTTCCACCACTGGAAAGTGGTCGGGGCCAGCGCTGAACATCGAATGATCCAGGTCGCCGTAGAGGTGGGTCTTGCGGTAGTTGCACAGGCTCTTGCCCTGGGCGTCGATCAACTGCACCGCGTTATAGATCTGGCCATCCTCGGCGCGCTCCGGGTAGCCGTACACGATGGCCATGTTCGCCGCCCGGGCGAGGGCGGCAATACGCTGCGCGCTGGCGCCATCGTGGGCTTCGGCCAGGGCACCGACCGCTTCGGCGCCGATGTTGTAGCCGGTCAGGAACATTTCCGGGAGCACCAGCACGTCCACGCCACGGGCCTCGACGGTCAGGCGCTGCAAGCGTTGCAGGTTACTCGCGACATCCAGCGGTTGCGGCGGGCATTGATAGAGAGCGATCTGCACAGGCGCGTTCCTTTCAGTCGGCCAGGGCAATCGGACCGATGTCCTTGAAGACATCGCCCGGTCCCGGGTTCTCGGCGTGGGTGCGTCCCCCGAAGTGGTTCATGATGCCCCATACCGCATTGAGCGAAGTCTGTACCGCGCCTTCGACCCAGGCCGGTGTCCAGGACACATCGTCACCGGCAATGAAGATGCCGCGTTGTTCGGCGGGCATATCGGCCTGCATGAAGTGCGCGTACATCCGCTGGTTGTAGCGGTAGTGGCCGGGCAGGGCGCCTTTGAAGGCGCCGAGGAAGTGCGGGTCGGCTTCCCAGGACACGGTGATCGGGTCGCCGATGATGCGCGCGGCGATATCCACTTTCGGGTAGATCTTCTTCAGCGCGTCCAGGGCCAGCTTCACCCGCTTGTCGATGGGCTGCGGAAGCATTTTCAGGGCGTCGCTCATCCACGAGTACGACAGGCAGATCACGCCCGGTTTGTCGTCGCCGTTGTCGAACAGGTAGGTGCCGCGGGTCAGGCGATCGGTGAGGGTCATGCTCATCAGGTCGCGACCGGTTTCCGGGTCCTTGTCCTTCCAGAACGGCCGGTCGACCATGACAAAGGTCTTCGAGGACTGCATGTAGCGTGTGCGGTCCAGGGCCATCCACATTTTCTGGGAGAACAGCGACTCCTCGCATTCGATCTGGGTGGTCAGCAGCCAGCTCTGGCAGGTGGTCAGGACGGCGGCGTAGTGACGGGTATCACCCCAGTTGTCGGTCACCGCGAACTGACCATCGGCGGCACGGGCAATGCGCTTGACGCCGGTGCGCGGGGCTCCGTGATGCAGGCTGCTCAGGCTGGTGCCGGCCGGCCAGTGGGCGCAGCGTTGCGGCACATGGCGCCAGATTCCCAGGGGAACCCGTTCCACGCCGCCGACCACCAGGTGCTGGTGGTCGTCGCAGTTGGTCATGACCACGCGGAAGATTTCCAGCATCGAGTTGGGGAAGTCCGAATCCCAGCCGCCGGTGCCGAAACCAACCTGGCCGAACACTTCGCGGTGTTGGAACGACAGCTTGGCGAAGGCTTTGGAGGTGGCGACGAAATCGTAGAAGGTGCGGTCGTCCCACAGTGGGACCAGGGTGTTCCACAGTTCTTTCAGGCGCGGCACGTCGCGGTCGCGAATGGCCTGCTGGATATCGCCGAAGCGCGCGCCGTCTTCCAGGGCGTCGGCCCAGGCGTCAGCGACTTCCTGGAACAGGGCGGGCAGGTCGGCGAGTTTCTCGGCGTAGTAGGTTTCGCCTTCGAGATCGATCACCGTGCTGCCGGAAGCCGGGGTCAGCGGGTTGGGGAAGGGTTGGGTCTCGAGGCCGAGCTTGTCGACGTAGTGGTAGAACGCGGTGGACGAGACCGGGAAACGCATGCCACCGAGCTCGGCGATGATGCCTTCGGCGCCTTCAAAGGCCTGGGAGCGCAGACGGCCACCCATTTTCGAGGCTTCGTAGACGACCGGCTTGAGGCCCAGTTTCATCAATTCATAGGCGGCCACCAATCCGGCGATCCCGGCGCCGACAATCGCCACTTCCGCCCCGTGATTTTCCGCCGGGATGCTGCCCAGGCCGGCCGGGTGCTCGATCCAGTCATCGAAGGCGAACGGAAAGTCCGGGCCGAAGATGGTGATGGGTTTTTTACCGTCGGCAGGATGGCGATTGTTCTTGTTCATGGCTGACCTTGCTGGCGACTCGGGCCGGGCGGTGTGTCCGGCTGGAGTATAGATAGGAAAAGACTGAGGCCATTGTAGGGAGCGGGGCGTGCGTTAATAAGACGCAAAGTGTCGTCGTTTTGATCTTATATGATGCTTTATGACGAACTATTTGTTCGAAGCGACGCGTACCTGTAGGAGCAGGGCTTGCCCGCGAAGAGGACCTTGAGGGTGCTAAAAGCTTCGCGGGCAATCGAGCGTCGACCGGCCGCTCCTACAGATACTGCATTCAGCCAGCAAATTTGCGGGGCTAAACCGGCTGCCCCCGATCCACCTTGCTACTGAGAATGATCGAGGTCGTGGTCTTCTCCACCCCTTCAACGCTGCCGATCTGGTCGAGCAACTGGTCCAGCTGTTCCGGCGAATCGCTGCGCAGCCAGGCCACGTAGTCGAACTCGCCGCTCACGGCGCAGAGCTGCTGGATCTGCGCCATCGCGCTGAGGCGCCGCACCACATCCTTGCCCGAACGCGGTTGGACCGTGATCCCGACATAGGCCTGCAAACCGCCATCGACCACCCGCTGACCCAGTCGCACGCCATAACCGGTAATGACCTTGGCTTTTTCCAGACGTGCCAGCCGCGAAGTGACCGTGGTGCGCGCGATCCCCAACTGCCGCGCCAGCATCGCCACGCTTTCACGGGCATTGATCTGCAGGGCGGAAATCAACTGACGGTCGATTTCGTCGAGCGCGGGAGGGCGGGTGTCGGACAAGGTCGGGCTCCGGTGAAGGGTGTTGAAGACCTCACATGTTACAGATTCGGATGCATGGGCGGGATTCGAAGCGCTCGTGCGAGTGGTGCGCAGGTTGGAGCGCCCTATGAATAGGGCGGACTGATCGCTCGCACGACGAGGAGCCGGGAGAGGACGTCAAGATGGGGCTCGGCTCTGGCCTTATTGTTTCTCATTGTTTGCCTCTATTGCCTCAGGTCAAAAACCATGAAAAATTCCTTGGGGGTTATATTCCTTGGATGGCATACTTTGAGCGCAAACTGGGAAATTGAATACACCGATGAATTTGAGTGTTGGTGGGATCGCTTGACTGAATCCGAGCAAGATTCTGTCGAGGTGACGGTCATGTTATTGGGCGACCTCGGTCCACACCTGGGCTTCCCTCACAGCAGCCACATCAAAGGCTCACGTTATGGGCATTTGCGCGAGTTGCGAATACAGCATGGGGGAAGGCCTTATCGCGTGTTGTACGTATTCGACCCGCGCCGTTGTGCCATTTTGCTATTGGGGGGCGACAAGACGGGTCAGGACCGCTGGTACGAATAAAACATCCCCAAGGCCGAACACCTGTACGACGAGCATCTGGATACCTTGAGAAAAGAGGGTTTTGACAATGGCTAAGAAATTCGCCGATTTGGTGGCGCGGCGCTCGCCTGAATCGCGCGTGCGTGTCGATGCCATGTACCAACAACTGCGTGCTGAAATGCCGTTACATGAGCTTCGTCAGGCGCAACAGCTAAGTCAGGATGCCTTGGCCAAGGCATTACACATCAATCAAGCCGCCGTTTCCAAGATGGAGCGGCGCACGGACATGTACATCAGCACGTTGCGCAATTACATCCGTGCCATGGGTGGTGAATTGGAGATCATCGCAACCTTTCCCGAGGGCCAGGTCAAGATCGATAACTTTGCCGGTTGAGTTAGGTACTAGCGCGGTCTGGGTAACGTTCAAGGCCTAGTTTGCCGTTGGGCCTTGTCGTTTTCCTACGTGCTTGCCCATCAGTTTCTCAGCTGCAGCGTCAGGACCTTTTCCTGCCAAGTGAAATGAGGTCAGTCGGGCTACTGCCAGATCCAGTGAGATAGATCAGTCATAGAAGACTTCGCGTGAGCGTGAGCCGATCGTGCGATTTATTCGGTTCATCGTCTAGCTGGGAAACACCTGCAGGCTGTTCTTGGGCTGAGCGGTATACCCGCTTTGATTTTTGGCAGGTTCGGTATACGTTACATTTAATATAATTTGTCGCGTATACAGAACATGGATTATGCCCTTATCGCAACACGTCTCGGCGAGCATCTCCGGCTGCGCCGTCTGAACCGTGGGCTGACTCAAGCCAGGCTCGCTGCCTTGGCTGGTATCACACGGCAGAAGGTCATCGCCATCGAGAAGGGTGACCTGTCAGTGGGCATGGCCGCCTATGCGCGAGCCCTGGGCGCTTTGGATTGTGAGTTCTCCGTGGTGCCAGCGGTAATGCCCACGCTGGACGAAATCGAGGGAGTGTTCGACTGATCCTTGAGGAGCATACATTTGCACACGTTTTTCAAGTTGCTCCAACCAAGTACGGAAACTACATTTTAACCATCGCTGCAAAATCAGCGATGCGGACTGGACACCCGTGGTTTATTTAGGATTAATCGCACAATGCCGTGAGAGCGGTATCGTTGTGCCTGCGTTATGGCGGGCTGTGCGTGGGACACTTTGTGTGTGCCGGGTCCTAATCCCCCGGTTTGTCCACCCGCGTACAGTTCGCCACCTTTTCACTGGACAAGAGAAAATTGGCGAACTCCCCCAAGTAATTCGGAAGGAGTTTTACTCGTGGTCAAGAAAATCACCCCCGATCCGCCTCCTGCGTCCAAAGATCCCAAGCCAGATGAAGGGAGTGCTCTCCACGGCATGGTTGATGGCGCCAACGGTCCAGTAAAATCGGTTCTGCCTCATACAGCCCGCTTGCTTGATACCCTCTCTTTAACCGTATCCAAAACCATCAACCACGCGGACCCTCTCAAACCCTCGATCTTTGCCATCCAGCCAGGCGTCAATGCTCAGGACGCGCTGATCTACGTCTCGAAATTGCTCGAAGCCGCCGAATTGAACGGTGATGAAATCAGCTTGCATACGAATCCGGTGGAGCGATCTCTGTTCTGGGGCATGCTTCACTCGGTAGAAATGGCGCGGGCTGTGGTGGATGCTCTGCTCGAGGGATCGTCCTCATCCCATCTAGATGACCGACCATTTGATTGAAATGGCGTGAAATTTTGAGATTGGACGAATCTTGGACGGAAGGCGATTTTTGGCCCTTTTCAGAGCCGGAAAATGCGCTTTGCCAGAAATGCGAAGGCCGCGTAACACGCGGCCTCCAGAGGTGGTGGGCCCACACGGACTTGAACCGTGGACCAAAGGATTATGAGTCCTCTGCTCTAACCAACTGAGCTATAGGCCCTCAGTAGGCCGCGAATTATAGCGATGGTTTCTCGCGGGGGCTATCCGAAAACTCCGAAAGCCTCATATGAAGGAAGGTCGCGGCGAATTCATCGGCCTGCAGCGGCAGGCTGACGATGTAACCCTGGATCTGTTCGCACCCCTCGACGGCCAGGAAGTCCTGCTGTGCCTGGTTCTCCACACCCTCGGCAATCACCGTGAACTGCATGCTGCGACCCAAAGCGATGATGGCGCGAACGATGGCGGCATCATGAGGATCGTCCGGCAAACCACGGACGAACGACTGGTCGATTTTCAATACATCCAGCGGCAAGCGCTTCAGATAACTCAGGGACGAGTAGCCGGTGCCGAAGTCGTCGATGGCCAGTTGCACTCCCAGGCGCTTGAGTTGATGCAGGACCTCCAGGGCCTCCTCGGCCTGGCTCATGATGAAGTTTTCGGTGATCTCCAACTGCAGGCAGCCGGGCTCAAGCCGGTAATCCCTGAGCAACTGTTCGATCCGTGCCAGCAGGTTCGGCTGGCGCAACTGCGCGCCGGCGAGGTTGACCGAGAGCGGGCCGAAGTCGCCATGGGTCCTGTTCCAGCGATGCATCTGCCGGCAGGCGCGCTCCAGCACCCAGTCGCCAATCTGCAGGATCATGCCGTTCTCTTCGGCCAACGGAATGAAATGCTCCGGCGGCACCTCGCCCAGGGTCGGGTGCTGCCAGCGAATCAAGGCCTCGGCCCCCACCAGTTGACCTCCGTGGAGACTGATCTTGGGTTGGTAGAGCAGGTGCAGTTCCTGGCGCTCGATGGCCCGGCGCAGTTCGTGCTCCAGGGCCACGCGTTCGCTGGCCTGGGCGGTGAGGTCGCGGGTATAGCTTTCGACCCGGTTGCGGCCCTTGGCCTTGGAACGGTACATCGCCGCGTCGGCGTTCTTGACCAGGGTGGCGACGTCGTTGCCGTCCTTGGGGTAGAGACTGGTGCCGATGCTGGCACTGATAAAGAACTCGTGCTCACCCGCCTGGAACGGTGCGCCGAAGCAACCCAGCAGCTTGTTGGCCAGGTGCGTGGCGTCGCTGGCCTGCTGCAGGCCCGGGAGCAGGATGATGAACTCGTCGCCGCCCAATCTGGCCACGGTGTCGATGTCGCGCAGCTGCTCCTTGAGCCTGGCGGCAATGCCCTTGAGCAACAGGTCGCCCACCGGATGGCCGAGACTGTCGTTGATGTGTTTGAAACGGTCGAGGTCGAGAAACAGCACGGCGCCCTGCCCACCGTTTTCGGCCTGGTTGTTCAGGGCGGCCTGCAGGCGGTTTTCGAACAGGGTGCGATTGGGCAGGCCGGTCAACGGGTCGTGGTGGGCCTGGTAGTCCAGGCGCGCCTGGGCGTGCTTGAGGCTGGAGATGTCGGCGAACACGGCAACGAAGTGGGTGATGATGTTTTCGCGGTTGCGCACGGCACTGATGGTCAGCCAACTGGGATAGAGCTCGCCGTTCTTGCGCCGGTTGCAGATCTCGCCTTGCCAATGACCTTCGGCGGTCAGTTGATGCCACATGGCCGCGTAGAAGGCACTGTCATGCTGGCCGGAGGCGAGCAGGCGCGGGGTGTGGCCCAGGGCCTCCGTTTCGCTGTAGCCAGTGATTTCGCTGAAGGCCCGATTGACCGCGCTGATGTGTTGCTGGATATCGGTGATCAGTACGCCCTCGGCGGTGCTTTCGAAGACGGTGGCGGCCTGTTGCAGCTTTTCCTGCATGACATGGCGTTCGGTGATGTCCCGGGCGATGGTCAGCATGCAGTCCTCGCCACCGATCGGCAACGGCCGGCTGGAGACTTCGCACAAGCGGATCTGCCCATCGTTGCGGCGGATATGACAGCTGAAATCGCGGACGAAACCATCGCGCCGCATCATTTCGAGCATGTGCTTGCGTTCGTTCAGGTTGACCCAGATGCCCAGTTCCAGGGTCGAGCGATCCAGTGAGGTGGCACTGTTGTAGCCGGTGAGGTGGCTGAAGCCTTCGTTGACCTCCATCAGCAGGCCGTCGCTTTGCCGGCTCAGCAGCAAGCCGTCGGGGGAGGCGTGGAAGGCCTTGGCGAACTTTTCTTCGGACGTCTGCAGTTGTTGTTGGGTCTGCTTGAGCTGGCTGATGTCCCTGACGACCACCACCAGGGCTGGCGTGGTGTCGAGTTCGAAGGGTTCGGCGGAGATCAGTCCGGTGAACATTTGGCCATTGCTGCGCCTGAAAGGCATCTCCAGGTTACGGATACTGCCGCCTCTTAACCGCTCCAGCAGTCCCGAGCCGACGCCGTCGATGCCCCAGATGTGGAGATCGGTGGCGGTATGCCCGATCGCGTCCCTGGCTTTCAGGCCGATCTGTTCCTCGAAGGCGGTGTTGACTTCCAGCAGGTAGCCGTCGGACAGGCGAGCGATGACCAGGATGTCCGGGCATTGCTGGAAGACCGAGGCGAATTTCTGTTCCGACAGGCGCAACGCTTCTTCGGTGCGCTTGGTTTCGCTGATGTCGATCATCAAGCCGCGGATGATCGGCTCACTGTCGTGTTCGATCAGGCTGACCAGGTCGCGGACCCAGAGCGTGCGACCATCGGCGCTGATCACCCGATAGTCGAGCGTGTGGTCGCGACCTTCGGTGATCTCCTTGTCGCAGAAGGCCTGGGCACGGGTCAGGTCGGCAGGGTGGGTGATGCTGCGCCAGAAGCCGGGGATCAGCCAATGGGCCAGCGGATAACCGAGCAAGGCTTCGGCGTGGGGCGAGACATAGGTGTAGGTAAAATCCATGCGCGCTTCCCAGGCGATGGCCGACAGGCTCTCCACCAGACCGCGGTAATGGTATTCGCTGCTGCGCAGTTCCTGCTCGAGGGCCACGCGTTGGGATATTTCCGAACTCAGGCGGCGGTTGATGCGAATGACCACGGCCAGTATGGCGATCAGCAGCAGGACGCAAGGCAGGCCGTAGAGCAGCAGGTCGGCCCAGATGGAGCGACTGACCAGGACGTCGCCTACCCAGCGATTCTGGATCGTCTCTTTCTCGGTGACGGTCATCTCGGCCATGACCTTGTCGATAATGCCCACGAGGATTTTCTGCTCCCGGGGCACGGCCATCGCCAGTTGGTAGCGATAGGGTGTTTCGCCGCTGACGTAGAGTCCCTGGAGCTTGAGCTGGTTCAGGCTCCAGACACTGGAAGCGAGATCGCCGACGACGGCATCGACCTCGTCGGTGGCCAGGGCCTGCAGGGCCGAGCTGACGCTGGGCATGGGCACGAGGTTGAGGTCCGGGTGATGGCTGCGCAACAGCTCGTGGGGGGCGTAGTTCTCCACCACGGCGATTTTCAGGCCATAGAGTTCTTTCAGGTTGTGGGGGTTGGCGCCACCTTCACGGGCCAGGATGACAATCGGAAAATCCAGGTAGGGGCGGGTGAAGGACAGATAGGCTTGCCGTTCCGGGGTCGACATGATGCCGGGCAGCAGGTCGATCTGGCCGGCTTTCGCCTGTTGTAGCACTTCGGTCCAGCTCACCGGCTCGATGGGGTTGAGCGTGATGTCCAGGTGGTCTTCGATCAGGTTGACGTAATCGGTCGTCAGTCCCTGGTAAGCACCATTTTCGCCCCTGAACTCGAAAGGCGGCCACGAGGCATCCACGCCCAGACGCAGTTGCGGGTGGGCTTTCAGCCAGTCACGTTCATCATCGGTAAGATTCAACGCACCAGCCGTAGCGGTCCAGGTAAGCAGCGAAAACAGAAGCAGGGCCGACAGTCTGGGCATAACGGTCTCGTTATGGCTCGGAGGAATGATTCGAGTGTAGACGGGCAGCGCGCGGACGGCGGACATCAGGGGAGGGAATGTGCAGAAAGCAAAACCCCCGGCTAGCCGGGGGTTTTGATGTTACTCGTCGAGGAAGGAGCGCAAATGCTCGCTTCGCGTCGGGTGGCGCAACTTGCGCAACGCCTTGGCTTCGATCTGGCGAATCCGTTCACGGGTAACGTCGAACTGCTTACCGACTTCCTCAAGGGTGTGGTCGGTATTCATGTCGATGCCGAAACGCATGCGCAGAACCTTGGCTTCACGGGCAGTGAGGCCGGAGAGTACTTCGCGTGTCGCTTCTTTAAGGCTC
>Ga0302153_10000193_pt1 | contig 33871 bp, 23 predicted proteins | sample I_Bog_N2_2_FD_192429 | JGI IMG/M metagenome (GOLD analysis project Ga0302153, IMG submission 192429) | Peat permafrost microbial communities from Stordalen Mire near Abisko, Sweden - I_Bog_N2_2 | ecosystem: Environmental > Terrestrial > Soil > Wetlands > Peat | place: Sweden: Abisko, Stordalen... | reverse complement strand
AGCCCACGGAGTTGGCATCCAACCGATTCCTGAACCGGTCAGCGTCCCTGGAGCAGCAACCCCTATCCCGCCGACTCCAGCACCTCAGCCGCAGTTGAATATAGATCAGCGGCCCCTTGAGATTGCTCCCGTCGCGCAACCTCACGATAAGCGGAAAGTTTGGACTCCAAAGCGAAAGGCAGATAGCTAGGCCTCTACCTGACTATCCCATCCTGCTTCCGTTCGCGGGTCAGTTGACCGGGCCGGTTATGGAAGTCGTGACGATGCCTCGTGGGCTGGGCCCAAACCTCACCTGTGCCGCGCTGAGACAACGGCACTCCTATAACTTCGGAGTGCCGTCTCGGTTGATATGAAACCGCAATTGACTCAGAAGACAAGCTTTGCAGAGAACTGTGCTACACGTGGGCTGATTGGAGACTCGCCAGTGGGGGAACTGGTGATGGCGCCAAATCCGCCGGATGAGACAGTGGTCGTCGGATTGCCGAGGTTATCGCGATTAATAATGTTGAAGTATTCAGCCCTGAATTCGAAGGCCGCCGATCCTTCAATCTTGAAGCTGCGGAATAGCCCGGCGTCCCAGTCGAAGTACTTTGGCCCGCGAAAGGTCCCCTTAACTACATTGCCAAAGTTTCCCGCTGTGGGCAACGAGAAATCAGAAGGAATGAGATAGCTCTTACAGTGAGCGTACGCAACCGTGCAAGCTCCTGATCCATAGGGCCTCTGACCATTCCATACCGCTCGGTCCGCGCCTATGCCCGTGCTGGAGATATCCGAACCGGCCAGGATGGTAAGCGGTTGGCCCGACTGGGCCTGGATAATACCCGTCGTCCGCCAATCGTTCAGTATGGCCCGAACCACCTTATTGCCGGACTTCAATTCCGGAAAGGCCCACAGATAATACCCTGAAAAGACATTGGTTCTGTCGAAGTCCGAAGGACCAATATCCAACCGCTTGTAGTTAGCAAAGTAGATCGGTATCGCGTAAGGGCCACCCTGTGTATTGGCTGTATTGAGCGGCAAGGTGTCCATGGACTTGGACCATGTGTAGTTCCCGACCACGGTTAGCCCACTGGTCACATGCCGGCTAATCGTCGCTTGCAGCGAGTTATAAGCAGAATTGCCACCCATGCTGATCGAACCGATAGAGCTATATCCCGGATACCGGCGTCGAGAGTTGGTCGGCAGATTGCTTCCAGGAATATAAGTCGATGGATTCAGTTCATTGGACTCGAACAAATGGGACCCGTGGGAGCCTACATAGGCAAGTCTCAACGTCGAATCTTTTGAGATGCGCTGCTCCACCGTGAGGTTATAGGAGTAGATCAGCGGAACCTGGAAGTTTCCCGAAGCATCGTAAGTGTAGACCTGTACCGGTGTTGGAAAGACATAGGTCGCTGCCGGCTGTGGCGGGCCTATAAATGGATCCGTAATGCCCTGGTAAGGATTACTAAGGTTCCCTACCGGTTGCGTTAGGCTGACGGAGGTCGAAAAGGGGGAGATAGTTGAGGCCTGGCTATTTTGAATTGCGGGCTGCCGGGTCTCATAAAAGAGGCCGCCACCGCCGCGGACGCTCAGGCTGCCATCCCCTCTTACATCGTAAGCAAAGCCAACGCGGCCCACGATATTCTTATAGTTGGGATTGACTCCTTGCTCCGGCACCCCGGTATCTCCTGGGAATAGCAAACCCGCTGGAGCAAGAGGGTATACGGTTGAAACACGCCCGGCGGCGAAGGCAGCGGGGTTGAACTGAGTAATGTAGTGATGAATCTCAGTCCAGGGCTTGAAGGGTTCATAGCGCACACCGTAGGTGAAATTCAACTTCGGTGTAGCCCGCCAGCTATCCTGCGCGTAGAGCCCAATAAACTGATCGCGGTCACCCAGGTACTGACCACTGCCTTGCACAAACGTCCTCAGATAGCCAAGCAGGAAGCTCGCTGCGGCATAGTTCGTGTTGTTCGAGTTGAATGAGAAAGTTCCCGAGTTGTTGAAGTAGCTATTGATATCGACCTTAGCCAGCTCGATATGCGTGCCGAATGCCAGGCTGTGACGCCCTCTTACCCAATGCAGGTCGTCAGACAGCGTGTAGTTATTGCGTGCGAAGGTAGCCAGCGCGCTGGTACCGAAGCCAAAGAAGCCAGTCACCGTGAGGCCGGCCAACGCATTGGCTGCCGGTTGGGGAATATTCACACCAAAGCTTGCAATATTCGGTACTCCGGCAACCGGCCCGCGAGTGGAGACCTCACGCGAGTAATTGAGCACCATGACATTCAGGACATTTTGCGAGAACGTATGCGTCTCAGAGACGAGAGCGCTGAGCACCGGGATGGTGGACTGGTCGGCGTATGTCAGCAGATTGTTGGGGTTAAAGACGCCGGCTTGGGCGAAGCTGTCGCGGTAGAAATGGGCTGCAATATGGTCCTTGCCCCCCACGTCGTGGTCCCCTCGAACCAGGATTTCGTTGAGATTCTGAATGAGGGGATTCTGATAGTAGAACAATCCATTCCCGGTCACACTCGGCAGATCCTTCAGTATTGCCAGGGCTGCAGAGTTGAACGTGAGCGGGTTAATCATGTCGCCCGTATAGTTCATATTGGTATACGGGTTCACGAGTTGAACGGCCTTCCCCAGTGGGTTGTTCGGGTTCGTCGCGCTCAGCAGGGCCGAGAAGTCGCCAGTCAGGTTGGCCTGCGTCGGCAGGAAGGAACTGACGCCGCCCACCAGATCGTGAAGGATTGTCTTCTGATAGCCCACAAAGAAGAAGGTGTGATTGCTCTTGAAGAGATGGGGTATCTCCACAGGGCCGCCGAAGGTTCCACCAAACTGGTTGCGCTTCAACGGGTCAACCGAACCAGAGAAATAATTGGCGCCATTGAACATGCCGTTGCGGACAAATTCAAAGAGATCGCCATGAAACTTATCGCCGCCGGACTTCGAGACGATGTTCACGACGCCACCCGCGTTCGTCCCGTATTCGGCACTATAGTTGCTGGTCTGGATGCTGAACTCCTGTAGTGCATCCGGAAAAGGAAACGGCTGGTTCACATCGAAGTACTCGTCCATGTTATTGCCACCATCGAACATGTAGTTTGTATCCGATGAGCGGCTGCCGTTGACGGAGATGGTCGTGGCAGTAGGAAATGTCTTCTGCGTACCTTGATCGGCATTGTCGTTTGGCCCCAGGATGACGCCCGGTGTCTCTTGAGCCAACTGGGCTGCATTCCTTCCGTTGAGCGGAAGATCTTCTACACTCTTCTGTCCGATGACGTTGGATAGCGTACCTGTAGTCGTGTCCACCTGGCTTGAGGTCGCTGAGACCGTGACCGTTTGCGATTCCGCGCCGGCCTGCATGGCTACATCGGCAGTAACGGATTGGTCCGCCTGCAAGATGATCCCGACCTGCTTGTAGGAGGAGAAGCCAGGAGCCGTGACCGAAAGCGAATAAACGGACGCCGCCAGCGATGGAAAGACATATTCGCCGGCGCTGTTCGAAGTGACAACCAAGGATTCTCCTGTCTTCGATTCAGTGACGGTCACAGTAGCTGAGGTGATGAGAGCACCCGTGCTGTCGACCACCTTGCCGGAGAGCGCAGCCCTTCCCTGTCCAAAGCAGGCGGGCACAATGGACAATAGTGCAAGTAGGGAAAGAAGCGGGCACCATCTGCGCAGTATTCTCACCTGGTTCCAAAGGGTTTGCATATTATCGGTAGCCTCCAAAGCTTGAGCTCGAATTTCGAACGAGGTTCGCCTCAAGTGATCGCGTTGAGTTCGAAACTCACCGACCATATTGGTCTTAGTGTGACTCTGACAATTGCTTGGCATGCATATGCATCATGCAAGTCATGCATAGCGGCAATCTGGAAAGTACATCCATTGTGCTGATAGGCTCACGACGGCTCGATAGTCGTTCGCCCATCACCATCGCCATGCGAGGAGACATTCATGCGGTTGCGATTCCTATATTCCATTTCGATACTCTTTGCTCTTGCTGCACCCGTTCTCGCTCAACAGCAGACTCTTCTGCTGTGGCCCAATGGCAATCCCGAGCCATCCAAGGTCGTTGGGCCGGAGACCGACCCCACAACCGACGCCAACCGCATGTACGCCGGCAAGCCCACTACGCGAGTCGCAAACGTCAGCCATCCCAGCATGTTGATTTACCTGGCCAGCTCGAAGAACAATACAGGCGCGGCGGCACTCGTCTTTCCGGGAGGCGGCTTCCAGCATCTCTCCATTGACATGGAGGGCACCGAGGTCTGCGCATGGCTCAACTCGATTGGCGTCAACTGCGCCATCGTCAAGTACCGCGTCCCCGAGCATGGTCGCTTCCCAGACAACGCGGAAGATCTGGAAGACGTGCAACAGGCCATGCGCATCATGCGATCCCACGCAGCCGAGTGGCACATCGATCCTCATCGGATCGGAGTGATAGGTTTCTCAGCGGGGGCGGAGCTCGCGGTTGCGCTGAGCACTCATTCTGACTACCAGGGAGCCAACGTCCCCCCTTCGACAATCGACGCACGGCCCGACTTCCAAATGGTTATCTATCCGGGCGGCCTGCGCGACCGCGAGGGCAAGATCAGCGATACGGTGGTTCCCCCGCACAATCTGCCACCGACCTTTCTTCTGCAGGCCGAGAATGACCATCTCGCCCATCCGGAGTCGTCGCTGGTGTACTATCTCGCACTGGTAGCCGCCGGAGTTCCTGCCGAGATCCACATCTACGCTGAAGGCGGTCACGGGTTCGGACTCCGTCCGACGGAACTTCCCATATCCCATTGGCCGGCACTCGCCGATACCTGGCTGCACACCATACACATTCTCGGGTCGCCCGGTTAAACAGCGCACCCGTGAGTTCAGAATGTGAGAGGAACCCGCTCATTGATTTGAGGAAATTTAGGCACCCGCCCGACTACGTTACACAGTAGTTTGGTTGCCCCCAGGGATTCACACCAATTGATAATGAAGGGGATACCGAAGTTTTCAACAGATATACCCCACCTGCATACCCCAGATTTTTTGTTACTCGAAAGTCGGGGTTCGATTCCCGGACTTCGTCGCACCTCCAAACATCTTCCTGGACTTCACGCCGTCAGAGCCCCTCAATGATGAGAAGCCGACTTCCAATTCCCAGACCAGTTTGGATGGGTGCATTGGCGATTTGGCATCATTCCAGAAACGTTCCCGGACCCTGGGGCAACGCGCCTGCTCTTCGATGGCCCAGATCGGTTATCGTAAGTTTTGGCGGAGGGAAACAAGAAATGATCCCGCCAAACACGATGAAGCACGCGGCATGTTTACCAAGTTTCTAAATGCTGTGGCCGGCGTAGATGTTGACACATCGGCGAAAGCACAGCGGATGCTCATTTGGCCTAAGTCGCCGAGCGGGAACGCATCAGAGAGTGTCAAAGAAGCCCGCAGAGGATGGGTTCCTCATTGCGGACTTTGAATCATCGTAACTATTCCGCGCCCTCTAGAGGGGACTATGGTTCTGGTCTTGTTTGGCGATACGCACGAACTTCACCGTGAAGTCGCCTAATAGAAGGCTTGTCCAGCCTGATCTCCGAGTTCTCTGCAGCCAGCGGGTCGCTCGGAACGGTCCTCTTCCCATCGGCCGGCTGCGGGATCGATAACGGCGTCGCCACGGCATACACTCCCAACGATATCCCGGGCCTGATCATCGATTCGAGTGGGAGCCTCTGGCTGCCGAACACCTATCAGGACCAGTCTGGCCTGGAATACTTCAACGACCAATACCCGTTCATCACCGTCTTCGTCGGCCTGGCTACCCCCACGCAGACGCCTCTGCTCGGCGCGCCCCAGGCACCGTAATCTGCCTGCAAGGGATCCCCTAGTAATATGTTGCATAGAGGGCACAGCCGTGAACACCAACGGTCGGGACATCCTGCAAGGCTGGAAGGAGATCGCCGACTACGTCGCCCGCGATGAGCGCACCGTCAAGCGATGGGAGAAGCAACGCCATCTCCCCGTCCGCCGCATGCCCGGCAACGGCCGCGCCAACGTCTATGTGCTGGTCTCAGACCTGGAGCGCTGGCTGGGCGAGACGCCGGTAGCCTCTGCGCAGCAACCTGCCGAGGCCATGCCAGTGTGGCGATGGCGCATGCTGCCGCTCGGGCTGGGCCTGATGATGGTGGGTGTTGCGACCCTCGCCGCAGTGAGCATGCATCGCAGGCCCGTGGCCGCGGCCTCACATGCGGCGTCCGCGGCGTGGTACGTCTCAAAGGTTCCCGGCGTAGACGAACTTACCCTGCGCGGCGTGTATCTCTATGAGAAGCGCACGCCCGACTCCCTCTCCCGCGCCGAACAGAGCCTGCAACAGGCCGTCACCAAAGATCCTGGCTATGCTCCGGCATGGTCCGCACTCGCCATCACCGATCTGCTCAGCCGTGAGTACGCTGCCATGCCCGACGCGGTGGCCTATCCCAAAGCGCGCGACGAGGCGCAGAAGGCCCTCGCACTCGACCCCAACTTCTCGGATGCTCATGCTTCGCTGGCCTTCTACACCTACTTCTGGGACGAGCATCCCGCCACCGCCGAGCAGGAGTTCCTCACCGCGCTGCGGCTCAATCCCAACTCTGCGCTCGCGCACCAGTGGTACGGCTCTGTGCTCACGCATGAGGGCCGCTTCGCAGAGGCCCTGCAGCAGCTCGACACAGCGCAGCGCCTGGAGCCGAACTCAACCGCGATCCTCGCCACGCGGGCCTACGCGTTGGGCCTCTCCGGCCACCGCGACCAGGCCATTGACATGCTGAACGCCATCACCGAGCAGGACCCCAACTACTCCGGCGCGCACTTCCGCATCTCCGTACTGTGCGGCGCGCCGCCGGCGAATATACCCTGTTCCCTCCGCGAGTCGCGCCGCTGGGCCACGCTCAGGCACAACGAAGATGACCTCACAGAAAACGCCGCCGAAGAGCGCGCATACCGCCGCGGCGGCGAAACCGCCATGTGGCGGACAGTGATGGCGTGGCAGAAGGCGCGTCATCCCAACGGCGGCGTGCTGAGGTTGGCGGTCGCCGAGGCGGAGCTGGGGCGCAAGGATGACGCCCTCGCCGACCTCGATAAGCTGGCGGCCAACCACGACACGCTGGTCATGGGCATCAATATGCACACCGAGTTCCGCCAGCTGCACAGTGACCCCCGCTACCAGCGCATTGTCGCCTCGCTCGGCCTGCCCCAGGTCCCTTGAGCCACAGATGTCCTGTTTTGCCCCTTGACATGTCCTGTTTTGCCCGTTGTCCGGCTGGTCCGTGGGGGCTACGCTGCCCTGACCGTGAGCTTCCACTCCGGCCCAGGAGCCTCCCATGTCTGCCAGAACCGCACACCGCCTTGTCTGCACCCTATGCCTTTTGCTGCCAAACGCCGCCGCGTTCGGTCAGGACGGATCTCCGGTGGTGCCAGCCGCGAACAAGCCCTCCGCGCAGGCCGTAGCCAACTATGCGCGAATGCCGCTCAGCTTTGAGCCGAACCTCGGGCAGACCACCGGCGACGTGCAATGGCTGGCGCGCGGTGCCGACTACACGCTCTTCCTCTCCGGCCACGACGCAGTGCTGGAGATGGGCCATGTCAGCCTGACGCCTGCCGCAGCCGGCGTGAGGCCCGCCCCCACCATGCAGTCCTCGGCCGTGCGCATGAACCTGCTCGGCGCACAGATCCCTGCCGCAACTGCGGGCCAGGACCCACAGCCAGGCCACGCCAACTACTTCACCGGCAACGACCCGGCGCGCTGGCAGCACGACGTCCCGATGTATGGCAAGGTGCGCCTCGACGCGGTGTATCCCGGCATCGACCTGGTCTACTACGGCACGCGCGGCGACCTGGAGTATGACTTCATCGTCGCTCCCGGCGCGGACGCCTCCGCGATCCGGCTCGCCCTGGACGGTGCCGACCCCCATCTGAATGCCACGGGCGATCTCATCCTGCCGGTCAACGGAACCAGCGACGAAGTCCGCTTCAAAAAGCCCGTGGTCTATCAGGTAGAGAACGGCGTCCGCGAGCCCATCGACGCGAGCTTCCATATCGCCGCGAATGGCGAGGTCAGCTTCGCGATTGGAGCCTATGACCACTCCCGCGAGCTGGTGATTGACCCGCAACTTCTGTTTCTGGGCGCGTACGGCACCGGCACGCTGAACACCACCGCCGCCTCCATGACCGTGGACCCGGCCGGCGAGATCATGCTCACGGGCATCACCCAGGACCTGAACCTGCCGGTGACCACCGGCGCGCTGCAGACCACCTGCGGCACGTATCCCGGAAGCACCACCACCACCCAACAGCGTTGCGGCTCATTTACGCCCGGCTCGGCGTTCGTCGCCAAGATCAGCGCCGACGGCACATCGCTGGTCTACTCCACCTACCTGCACGGCAACGGAGGCTATGAGTACGGCAGTGCCATCGCAACTGACGCCGCGGGCGACGCGTATGTGCTGGGGAGCACCGGCTCCAATGACTTCCCTGTCACCTCCGACGCCTACCAGACTTATTGCCGTCCCTACGTTCCCACCATCGGGGTGTCAAACCCCAGCTACGGCGCCGAGATCGCGGATTGCGACTACTACATCAACGGAGGCACCGGATACACCGTTATTAACGCGACACTCTTCGTGGTCAAGCTCAATCCCAGCGGCTCAAATATCCTCTACGGCACCTTCTTCGGCGGGACCGATGGCCTTACGCCGGTTGCCATCGCGCTGGACACAGCCGGGGCCATCTACTTCACATCGTGGATAGGCGGACCGAACCCCGCAGCGAACTACTACCCCAATCTCCCCAACGGTAACGTCGCCTTCCCGACCACTGCCTCAGCCTATGAGCCCTATGTGCCCTTCAGCGGCAACGCCAACGCAGCGACCCTGAGCAAGCTTAGCGCCGACGGGCACACGCTGCTCTACTCCACCCTGCTGAGCACGCAGAGCGCCAACAACCCCGCAAGTACCTACCCTACGGCCCTTGCCACCGGCAGCAATGGCTTTGTCTTCCTGGGGGGATGGACCGGATCTTCCAGCTTTCCCACTACGGCGGGAGCGTTTGACACCACCTGTCCGCTGGGCAGCGGCACCAACCCCAACTGCAAGACAGGCTATGGCTTCCTCAGCGCGTTTGACACCACCAAGTCCGGCGCCGCGTCGCTGGTGTGGTCCACCTACGTGGGCGGGACCACCACGCCGAACAACGTCACCGCGCAGGACCAGGTGCTGGCCGTAGCCGTGGACGGCTCTAACAACGCGTACGCCACCGGCTATACCTATGACAGCAACTACCCCACCACGACCGGCGCCTACCAGACCACCTGCGCGCAGGCCGCACCGAACTGCAACCAGGCCTTCGTGACCAAGTTTGCCGCCGCCAACGGTGCCGCGCTGTGGTCCACCTACTTTGGCAACACCACCACCTCTCCCGTCAACATCACCCCCCACGGGATCGTGCTCGATGCCAAGGGCCGCGTCACCATCTACGGCGATACGGACATCGGCTCCAACGGCGGCGGCGGCACTATGCCGTTCGTCAACCCCATTGAAACCACCAACAATGCGGGCAAGAGCCTCTTCCTCAGCACCTTCTCGGCGGACGGCAGCAGCCTGCTGTTCTCCACGCAGATCCACAACACCAACACCTGCTGCCTCATCCCCCTGACCGCGATTTCGCAGGGGCTGGCGATCGATGCCACCGGTAACCTGTACTTCGGCGCGACCGCATCAGACAACGGTAGCTTCCCGTTCACAACCGGCACCTACAACACCACCGCTGTAGGTGACTTCACCCGCAGCCTCTTCGGCAAGATCTCACCGGTGCTACAGCCGACCGCTACCACGCTGCTGATCGCGCCATCAACGACTGTCACCGGGCAGAGCGTCGCGTTTACGGCGACGGTGACCGGCACGCAGCAGACGACCCCGACTCCCACCGGCAGCGTAAAGCTGGTGAACAACAGCGCCACGCCGCCGGTGACACTCGGCACCATCACGCTGGCCTCCGGCACAGGCACGTTCAGCACCAAGTCGCTTGCGGTGGGCAACTACAGCGTCACCGGCACCTACTCCGCTGACGCAACCTACGATGCGAGTTCTTCAACCGCCCAGACCCTGGTCATCAATAACCCGGCGGTGGCGACCATCACCTTGACCGCACCGACGACAGCCACGGTAGGAACTCCGGTGACGTTCAGCGTGAAAGCGACGGGCACCTCCGCAACCCCGACGGGCACCGTCAACTTTCTGGATGGCACAACGATCTTGAGCAGCCAGACGCTCGTGAACGGAGCCGCCAGTTACACCATCTCCAGCCTGAGCGTGGGTACGCACAACCTCAGCATCACGTATAGCGGTGACAGTACGTTCGGGCCTGCGACCTCGACCGTGCAGACACTAACGATCAGCCTGGTCACACCGACGATCGCGCTGACAGTGCCGACCACCGCCACGGTGGGCTCTCCGGTGACCTTCAGCGTGAAGCTCACCGGCGGCTCCGCAACTCCGACGGGCACCGTCAACTTCCTGGACGGGACGACCATCCTCAGCAGCCAGACGCTGGTGAACGGGGCGGCGAGCTACACCATCTCCAGCCTGAGCGTGGGGACACACAACCTCAGCATTACCTACAGCGGCGACAGCACCTTTGGCGCGGCGACGTCCAGCGTGCAGACGCTGACGATCAGCCTGGTGACACCGACGGTTACTCTGACGGTTCCAGCTTCGGCAGTGGCCGGCGCCTCAGTAACGATGAGTGCCATGGTCACCGGCACCGGCGGAACGCCCACGGGGACCGTCACCTTCAAAGATGGCACGACCACGCTGAGCGTGCAGACGCTCTCCGGCGGAGCGGCCAGCTACACCACCAGCAGCCTGACCGCCGGCGCGCACAGCATCACCGTGAGCTACAGCGGGGACAGCCTGTTTGCCGCAGCCACTACCACTAGCACGCAAACCATTACGATCACTTCGCAGCCCAGCTTCAGCTTCGCCGCTTCGCCGGCGGCGGTGACAGTCGCCTCTGGAGCGACAGGTACAACGTCCATTACGGTCACACCGGCCGGAGGCTTTGCGGGCACTGTGACCTTCGCCTGCGGGAGTCTTCCGGCGGCGTCGACGTGCAGCTTCGCTCCGGTGAGTCTCGTCTTCACCGCAGGCAGCAGTTCCACGCAGAGCACTACTCTGAGCATCGCCACCGTCATCACAGTTGCCCGGTCCGAGCCGCCTGCCGTCGATTCCACCGGCAACATGGTGCTCGTTGCTGTGCTTCTGCTGCCGCTCGGCTTCGGCAGGCGCCTGCGGAAGATCTGCCGTTCCCGCGGGCCCCTGTTTCCTGCGATGCTGCTCTGTGCCGCATTGCTGGGATCGGCTGCGTTGCTGGGCCTGTCGGGATGCAGCCACCATTCCACCCAATCTTTCACTCCATCTGGAAGCTATACGGTACCTGTGTTGATCACCAGCAACGGAACGACGTCCACGCTCAATATCCCCTTGACGGTGCAGTAACAGCGCAGTAGTGACTCCCAACCCAGCTGGGCTGGCCGCGACGGGCAGCCCAGCTGGGTTGGAGCGATTTCCATTGACCAAGTAAGCGGCCTCATTTAGCCTCCACTCATCCTGTACGCCAATCGCTGCACTAGCAGGTAGGCCCCCTTGGTTCCCGTCGCGCGCCTCAACCGCACTCACCTTCTCTCTACGATGGCCTTTGGGCTGTCCCTTGTTCTCCTGCCGCAATCCATACCCCACTTTTTGGATGGCTCTACTCGCACCTGTACGGACGACTCTGGACGCAGATTAGCCGTAAGCGACTGATTTTGTTGAGAATTTCAAGAGCGAGTAGGTTCAAGGAAGTGCACCGAAGTGCAGTCTTGGTTGCCCCCCAGGGATTCAAATGCGTTGATGACAAAGGGGATATTACAGTTTTCAACAGATATACCCCACCTACATACCCCAGTGCTCTTGTTACTCGAAAGTTGGGATTCGATTCCCGGACTTCGTCGCACTTACGAGCACCGTTCCGGATTCACCCAGGGTCAAATCTAACGGAAGCTGCGACGTTGGTGAGGGGTTTGCTCAAGACAGCGATTCCATATACGGACGCATGATGACGTTGGAGACTCGGCATACCTTCGCCGCCTCCCAGAGTTCATCCATCGTGGCCCTCTTCTCTCGAAAGCACTCCCGTAGGGCGTGGATCGCCAACTCTGTTCCGACCTTCGATCAGAACTTGAAACAGTCGGCAACGGTCTTCGCCGGACTCCTCTTTCGAGTTGTGAAGGAAGCATCGCGAAAACTTGTGCAGTTCTTCGACGACCGCTAAGAGGCTACCGGCCCTTCTGTGCATCTGCCCACATTGGAAATGCGCTCCTTGCATCTGCTTGACCGGGCCCTTGCCGAATACCTGTGATAGTCCGATTGGAGCGGGGGCAATTTCCGTTCCGTGATTTGTAAACGTTCGTTTGATTGCCATAGCCAGGACTTCCCATAAGCCAGGCCCTTACGCCAAAATCGGTTCGATGGATGTGCAGGAATGCTCAGACTGAAAGCATAGCCAATGCGACAGTGAAGATAACGATGGGCATTGTGCAGGCGAAGACAATCAGCCACGCCAGTAGTGACCCCGTGAGCGATAACATTCCTGCGAAAGCAAAAGTCGTTGTGCCGTTGCCGGCGTCCGTCTGAGAGTCCCTACTACCAGCAAAAGCCAGCATCCACGTGGGTCAAGGGTCCAATGAAAAGTTCTCTCCCAATTACGACGTTGTTTGTGGATGTAGGCGGAGTATTGCTCACGAACGGTTGGGACCATCTTGCGCGCAAACGAGCAGCCAAACAATTCAAGCTGAACTGGGCGGATATGGACGAACGTCATCGTCTCGTCTTCGAGACACATGAGGAGGGCAAGCTCTCCTTCGAAGAATATCTGGGTCGGATCGTGTTCTATGAGAAGCGGCCGTTTACCCGGAACCAGTTTCGCGACTTCATGTTCGCCCAGTCGAAGCCATTTCCAAAGATGCTTGACCTCGTTGCCCAGCTCAAGGTGCGGCACAGACTGAAGATTGTTGTCATCAGCAATGAATCGCGCGCGGTCAACGCATACCGCATTCGGACGTTTAAGCTCGACCGGCTCGTGGACACCTTTATCGCTTCGTGCTTCGTGCAAATGCGGAAGCCCGACATCGAGATCTTCCGGCTCGCTCTCGACCTTGCCCAAACAGCCCCGGAGCAAGCGGTTTTCCTCGACAACACACCCATGTTTGTTCAGATCGCAGAAGGTCTCGGGATGCGAAGCATACTTCACGTCGATTACGAGTCCACCGGCGCAAAGCTCGCTGCGCTCGGACTACCGACGAGCGACTCAATCTAGCCGCGTCACCGTTTGCAAAAGGAGATTCCAAAATGTCGACTGCTCTGCTCACGACGGAAGACCTGCTCCACGAAACGCCTGAAGCCATCGCCAAAGAGGAGACGGTGCAGGGTGGCGCGACGCTGACCGCCGACCTGCTTCGCCGCATGAATGCCTACTGGCGGGCAGCCAATTATGTTTCGGTTGGTCAGATCTACCTGTATGCAAACCCACTCCTGAAGGAGCCGCTAAAGCTTGAACACGTCAAGCCGTTGGTGGTCTCCCACTGGGGAACGACGCCGGGGCAGAACTTCATCTATGTACATCTGAATCGGATCATCAAGAAGTATGACCTAAATATGTTTTACGTTGCCGGACCAGGGCACGGCGGCCCCGCGATTGTAGGCAATGTGTATCTGGAAGGCACCTGGACCGACGTCTATCCGAACGTCACCCAGGATGAAGCCGGCTTGAAGGAGCTCTTCAAGCAGTTCTCATTTCCCGGCGGCATCTCAAGTCACGTCGCGCCGACCACCCCCGGCTCGATCCACGAAGGCGGCGAGTTGGGATATTCGCTGAGCCATTCCTTTGGCGCGGCCTTCGACAATCCGGACCTGATCGTCGCCTGCGTAATTGGCGATGGCGAAGCGGAGACGGCGTCGCTGGCGACCTCATGGCAGTCCAACAAGTTTCTCGACGCCAGAACCGATGGTGCGGTGTTGCCGATCCTCCACCTCAACGGCTACAAGATCAGCAACCCGACAGTGCTAGCTCGCATTGAGCATGAGGAGCTGGAGCAGTTCCTGCGAGGCTGCGGCTGGACCCCCTACTTCGTAGAAGGCGATGACCCCGATAAGATGCACCAACTGCTGGCCGCCACCATGGACAGGGCCATCGAGGACATCCGCCGCTTCCAGAAAAATGCACGCGAAGGCAAGGATACGATCCGTCCGCGCTGGCCCATGATCGTCTTCAAATCGCCCAAAGGCTGGACAGGGCCAACGGTCGTCGACGGCTTACAGATTGAAGGTACATTTCGAGCGCATCAGGTACCACTGCTCGTCGACCCCGATCATCTCGACCACCTCCCGATCCTGGAAGCGTGGATGAAGAGCTACAAGGCCGAAGAACTCTTCGATGAGAGTGGCAGGCTGATTGCCGAGCTGCAAGAATTGGCGCCAACGGGGAACCGCCGAATGGGAGCTAACCCCCACGCCAATGGCGGCATTCTGCTGCGCAACCTAGTGATGCCCGATTTTCATCACCACGCCGTGACCGTTACCTATCCGGGCGCTGTTGAGGACCATGACACGCAGGTGCTCGGTTCTTTCCTACGCGATGTTGCCAAACTGAATCAGGACCAGCGAAACTTTCGCGTCTTCGGTCCCGATGAGACGGTCTCCAATCTTCTTCAGGCGGTTTTTGAGGTCACAAACCGTCAATGGGATGCACGCGAGTACAGCAACGACCAGTTCCTAGCGCCGGAGGGCCGAGTGTTGGACTCGATGCTGAGCGAGAACCAGTGCGAGGGCTGGCTGGAGGGTTATATCCTCACCGGCCGGCACGGGCTGTTCAACAGTTACGAGGCTTTCATTCGCATTATCGACTCCATGTTCAGCCAACATGCGAAGTGGCTGAAGGTCTGCAATGAGCTGCCCTGGCGACGCGAGATCTCGTCCTTAAACTTCCTCCTGGCCTCGCATGTGTGGCAGCAGGACCATAACGGGTTTACGCACCAGGATCCCGGCTTCCTCGACCATGTCATCAACAAGAAGGCTTCCATCGTGCGCTGTTATCTTCCTGCCGATGCCAACTGTCTTCTGTCTGTCTTTGACCACTGCCTGCGCAGCCGGAACTATGTCAACGTGGTCGTCGCTGGGAAGCATTCGCTGCCGCAATGGCTGACGATGGACGAGGCCGTCGTGCATTGCACGCAGGGAGCCGGTATCTGGCAATGGGCTAGCAACGATCAGGACAGCGAGCCGGATGTGGTGATGGCCTGCTGCGGCGACACCCCTACGCTGGAGATCATGGCTGCTGTCTCGATTCTCCGCGAGCATCTGCCGGCTTTAAGGGTGCGCGTCGTAAACGTCGTCGATCTGATGAAGCTCGAACCCAGCACCGAGCATCCGCACGGTTTGACGGAGCGCGATTACGATTCCCTCTTTACAAAAGACAAACACATCATCTTTGCCTTCCATGGGTATCCCTGGCTGATTCATCGTCTGACCTATGCACGAACGAACCGGAACCTGCATGTGCGGGGCTATAAGGAGGAGGGCACGATTACAACACCCTTTGACATGCGCGTGCAAAACGACCTGGACCGCTTTCACCTGGTAATGGATGTGGTGGATCGCGTACCGAATCTGGGCTCCAAGGGGGACTACCTCAAGCAGTTGATGAAAGACAAGCTCGTTGAACATAAGCACTACATCGACGCTCACGGCGAGGATATGCCGGAGATCCGTAACTGGAAATGGAGTATAGGAAAGCCGATCAAAGACAACTAAATCTAATTCGACGGGGTTCACGATGCCGGTCAAGATCAGTGAAGAGAATCACGGAAGGTCAGTGGCTGTATGGGTCAGCGGTAAGTTGGTCAAAGCCGACTATGAATGGCTTGTTCCCGAAATCGATCGACTCATCCGACACCATGGGAAGTTGCGGTTGTTGTTTGAATTGACTGATTTCCGGGGCTGGGAACCCGGTGCGTTTTGGGATGAAGTGAGCTTCGACATAGAGCACTTCATGGAGGCCCTCTATAAACCCTTTACGAAAGCCACGACCCGCTACTTCGATCTGGCCGACGCGCCCAAGGCATGGGCATGGTGGAGACAGCCGGTGCCGGCTGCAACTGCGAAGGCCATTTAAGCCGGAATCGCAATCAAACCTCGACCTGCAACCCGCACACGGAGCACCCGCAAAGTGAATATGCAAGCACTTGAATCAACTGCACAGACGATGGTTGCCAATGGCAAAGGGCTGTTGGCGATCGACGAGAGCACCGAAACCTGCAACAAGCGATTTGCCCGATACGGCATTCCTGAGACCGCCGAGGCTCACCGGCAGTATCGGCAACTGATCGTCGACACGCCGGGCTTGAACGAATCGATCAGCGGCGCGATCCTCTACGACGAGACAATCCGTCAACAATTAGACGACGGCACTCCGTTCGCCACAGCATTGGCTGCGATCGGAATCATCCCCGGCATCAAGGTGGACACGGGCGCCAAGCAACTGGCCTTCTTCCCCGGCGAAAAGGTCACCGAGGGTCTGGATGGCCTGCGCGCACGTCTTGCCGAGTATGTTCACATGGGGGCGCGCTTCGCCAAGTGGCGAGCGGTCCTGGCCATAGGCGATGGCATTCCAAGCAAAGGGTGCATTGATGCTAATGCACAGGCGCTGGCACGCTATGCCGCGCTTTGTCAGGAGGCTGGCCTGGTGCCGGTCGTCGAGCCGGAGGTTCTGATGAAGGGTGCTCACACTTTGGACGTTTGCGCTGAGGTCACTGAACGGGTTCTGCATGCGGTCTTCAGGGAACTCTATGCGCAACGAGTGAAGCTGGAAGGCATGATCCTGAAGCCCAATATGGTGCTGCCTGGTGTCGATTGCCCCCAGCAGCAGACGGTGGAGCAGGTGGCCAATGCAACCGTAAGCTGTCTGCTACGCTCCGTGCCTGCCGCCGTACCTGGTGTGATGTTCCTGTCCGGCGGCCAGACCGGCGAGCTTGCTTCGGCACGTCTGAATGCTATGAATGTTCGCTACAAGTCGCGCCTGCCGTGGCAGGTAGCCTTCTCCTTCGGCCGGGCCATTCAAGAGCCAGCGCTGAGCATCTGGCTCGGCAAACCAGCGAACGCCGCCGCGGCGCAGGAGGCTCTCTACCACCGTGCCAAGTGTGATCGAGCGGCTCACCTTGGCGTATACGACGCGACCGTAGAGGCGGACCATCGTTCAAGCGCAACAAGTCACACAGCTTCTGTTTACGCTGGGAGTGCAAAATGAAGACACACATACGTCAGAAGTTTGTCGTCGCAAACTGGAAGATGCATACCACTACCTTTGAGGCGAATGCATTAGCTACAGGTATCGTGGATGGAATTGGCCACGACAATACAGCAACTGTCATACTGTGCCCGCCATTCCCTTATCTGGCGCTTGTCGGAAACATCCTGAGTGGCAGTGGAATCGACCTGGGAGCGCAAAACATGTATCCCGAAGCCGAGGGCGCGTTCACGGGCGAGGTGAGCCCACCCATGCTGCTCGATCTAGGCTGCAAATACGTCATTCTGGGGCACAGCGAACGCAGGCACACGCTGAACGAATCCGATGTGTTTATCAACCAGAAGGTCCTGTATGCGCTCGCCTCAGGACTGTATGTGATCCTATGTGTGGGCGAGACGTTGGAACAGCGTCAAGCCAAGCAGACGGAGGCCGTGATTGATCGTCAACTCAGCTCGGGATTGGACAGTGTTCCCCATGAGATCCTGTCTCGCCTGAGTATCGCCTACGAGCCGGTCTGGGCCATCGGCAGCTTGAAGCACCACGCAACTCCACAACAGGCGGACGAGGCGCAACGATTGATTCGGGCGAAACTCACTCAGCTCGTTGGAGGGGATTGGGCCCAGAAGCTGTCCGTTCACTACGGCGGCAGCGTTGAACCTAAGAATGCAGCCGCATTCCTGAGTCAACCTGGTATAGACGGCGTACTTATCGGCGGCGCCAGCCTGAAGGCCGACGAATTCCTCGCAATCGTCGAGGCTGCAATTGCTGTGGACAACTATGAGCTCCAGACTCACTGACGTTGCGGAAAGTCAACGCAAGAACGTGGAACGCTCATGGAGCGATATGAAAGCAACAGGCATAATTGGCATCATCCTTGTCGCTTTCGGATTTTGTGCCCTCGCCTACTTTTCCTCACCAGTTCGCTTTTTGATGCAGGCGTATGTTCCACACCCGATCAATCTGAAAGTTCCCATCGCAGGCGGTCTGTCGCTCGCCAGCGGTCTTGCGCTGTTGTTCTTTTCCAGGACTAGGAAATTGTAGCAACGGCTTTATGTGTTCCAAGTGCTACACCACATTGAAAGCACACGACGCCTGATGCCCAACCGGTTGGCAAATGCATATATTTAGACCTTGGCATCCCTAACCAATTTAGTGCGCCGTTCCTCGTATTCCTCGCTTGTGATCTCTCCGGTGGCATATCTCTGCTGGAGTATCTGCAAAGGCGATCGCATCTGCCTGTAGGTGGTGCGTCTCAACGATGTGAAGAATGAGAAGTACACGAGCCAAAGCAGAATCCAGAAAAACCACCAATATGCGTGCATTCCACCGTAATAGTACAAAAGGGCCTCCTAGACGCGCCTCGCAGCGCATGCGCTGCAAATTGGAAAAGATCTTCCGAGATGAGTCTTCCATGCCGGCGTGGTCGAGTCTGTCCCGTTTTGACCGTTTACGTCACCCCCGCCATACGATTGCCAATAGGGGTAGCAAAGTGCAGCATCACAACAGAATGCGGATTGACGATGTAGTTGGAGCCAACGATCTCTGAACCTCTCTCCACCGCAGCGATATCATCCGGAGACGCGAGAGACGTATCTATCATGCGAATCCACCTCGACGAATCAGGGATTGGAGGGAGCTCGAACTTTAGCTTCTTCCAATAGGAGTTGATCGCAATGTAGCGCATGTTGTTGAGCGCATGGTTGTGGAACGCGACGGCAATGGCGTGTGAGTCAGAACCCCAGTCGGGCTTGTCGAGCAAAGTGCCGTGCCACTCGATGTGCGCATTGCTGAGGTAATCTTCAAGTGCGATGGCGTCGCCCGCAGTTCCTTGATCGAAGTGCAGACGCAGACGAATCAACTCTTTCACGAAACGGAGGATATCCGCATTCTTCTTACATAAGTCCCAGTCGAACCAGCTAACCTCATTGTCAAGACAGTACGCGTTGTTGTTCCCTCGCTGCGTACGCCTTACTTCATCACCCATCAGCAGCATCGGGGTGCCGACCGAAAGTAGTGTCAGAGCAAAGAAGTTCTTGATCTGCGCGATGCGGAGCCATTCGACTGCGGGGTCTGTTGAAGGCCCTTCACATCCACAGTTCCAGCTTAAATTGGCGTTGGTTCCGTCACTATTCTGACTCTTGTTTCCATCATTATGCTTCGAGTTGAATGAGACCAGATCATTGAGGGTGAAACCATCGTGGCATGTGATGTAGTTAATGCTTTGACCCGTGGGGCGATGACCACATTTGTAGATGTCCGGACTGCCGATGATTCGCTCGTGCACCTTCCACGCAGTATTCGAATCAGCTTTTAAGAATCCTTTGACGTCATCGCGAAAGGCACCGTTCCATTCCTTCCATTTATCCTGACCGAAGCTGCCTACTTGGTATAGACCGCCGGTATCCCACGCCTCTGCGATGAGCTTCGCGCCGGCCAAGATGGGCTCAGAATCGATTTCCCAGATGATGGGTGCATTCAGCTCGGGCTCTCCAGAATCGCCCCGGGAAAAGATGGAAGCAAGATCGAAACGGAACCCATCCACATGCATCTCTGAGACCCAATACTTGAGACTATCGAGGATGAGCCGCTTTACTACGGAGTGGTTCGACTTCAGAGTATTCCCCGTGCCGGTGAAGTCTGCATAGTGTGTGCGGTCGTCTTCCAGGATGTAGTAGAAGTTGTTCTCCAGTCCTCGAAAGCAAAGCGTTGGACCATGCTCATCGCCCTCGGCAGTATGGTTGTACACTACATCGAGTATGACCTCGATGCCCGCATGATGCAGCGCCTTCACCATCGTACGAAACTCATCAAGACAATCGACTGGGTTGTCGATGTTGGTGCTGTACGCGAGGTGTGGAGCGAAGAAGGAGACTGGATCGTAGCCCCAGTAGTTGACAAGCCCGGCCGGCGCATCCGCATAATCGAACTGAAAGACGGGGAGAAGCTCGACAGCCGTGATGCCAAGAGATTGAAGGTATGGAATCTTCTCGATTACTCCCAGATAGGTCCCTCGTTTAGCGGCGGCAACGCCGGACGAAGGATGGCGGGTAAAGCCGGCAACATGCATCTCATAAATCACGGTGTCGCGAAAGAGACGGTTGATCGGCTTGTCGTCCTCCCAATCGAACAGCGATAGATCGGCGACCACACTCTTCATTGATGTCGAAGCATTGTCGCCGGGGATGCAGGCTGCGGCACGGCTGTAATTGTGTCCTACCGAAACACCTTTGCCATAGGGATCAAGCAGGAGTTTCTGAGCATCGAAACGCTGTCCAACTGCTGGGTCGAATGGACCATCTGCTCGATAGCCATACAGTTGTCCTCGCTTGATTCCTGGCAGAAAAATATGCCAGTAGTGGGAGGTACGATTGCGTACTGGATCGAGCGTTACGGTGCGGGAGGCAACGTGATCGTCTGCGTGGTCGAACAAGACCAATTGCATACCGCAGGCGCTTGCGGAGAGGATGCTGAAGTTTGTTCCGTCAGGACACACGGTTGCTCCTAACGGATAGGGCCGGCCCGATGAGTCTCTCATTTCTGCCACAGTATCTGATCGGCTTCGAGAGGGACCAGAGCGCCGGCTTGCGATGGCACAATGCGCGCCGTATAGTCCGTGACCGGACGCTTAGCTGCGCAGCAAACAGAGTAGACGATGGTGCCGTCCACCTCCGCCGAAGACTTGCATGCAGGCTCGATCACGGGTTCGGCCGGCCTCTCGCCAGTCGGGCTGGCATAGAGTTGCACCTTGAACTGATCCGGACGAAGCTTCCCAAGAACGACGGATATCTGGAACTGGTGCTTACCATCCTTCGTCTCACTGCTAACCTTGCCGAAGTGGACTGTGTCCCATCCCTGGGCGATGCTCTTTTGCCATTGCAGCAGTTGAATCCCGAGCTTGCCGTCGTTGGCGGCCCGTTCGCTATAACCGGCAGCCGCTGGAAGGTAACGCTGGGTTGTATATTGACGGATCGCCCGGCTCGCCGAGAACTCCGGAGTCAGCGTTGCCATGCTTTCGCGGACGCGTTCCAGCCATTGCGAAGGCATTCCATTCTGGTCTCGGTTGTAGAACTCTGGAACTACCTGCTGCTCCAGCAAGGCGTACAGGCTCTCTGCCTCCTGCGCGTCCCAGGAAGGGTCCTCGCCGTGCTCCTTTTCATCACCCAGCGCCCAGCCGACCTTGGGGGTGTAGGCCTCCGCCCACCATCCGTCCAGTTCGGAGATGTTGAGCCCTCCATTGGCCAGCACCTTCATGCCGCTGGTTCCGCAAGCCTCCCATGGCCGCCTCGGCGTGTTAATCCAAAGGTCCATGCCCTTCACCAGCTCCTGCGCCATCTCCATGTCATAGTCGCTGAGGAAGACCATGTGCATGCGAACATCATTACGCCGAGCGAAGTCATTCCATTGCTTAATCAGCGCCTGTCCAGGTATGTCCTCGGGATGGGCCTTGCCGGCGAGGATCAATTGCACAGGATGCTGCGAATTCGCGAGCAGGCGTGCGAGCCGGTCTGGATCGTGGAGCAGGAGATCGGGACGCTTATAGGTTGCAAAGCGGCGCGCGAATCCGACCGTGAGAGTGTCGTCTCGGAAGATATCGGCAACGTTCAGTTGGGTGTTGCCTTCGGCTGAGAGCTGCAGCGCGTAACGATTACGCACCTGAATCAGCATCGCCTTCCGCGCTACTGAACGCATATGCCACAACTCGCTGTCTGTTAAGCGACGTACATCATCCGCCAGCGGGCGGTCTGTCCGCCAGCGGTCCGCCCCGCACGCCTTCGTCCATAAGCCATCGGCTTCTGCTGAATCCCACGTGGGCACATGAATTCCGTTTGTCACGGATCCAATGGGAACTTCGATCTGCGGCCACCGTGGGAAGAGTGGCTGAAAGATCTCTCTGCTCACCACTCCATGGAGCTTGCTGACGCCGTTGACCTGGCTACTGCCGCGGAGTGCTAGGTAGGCCATATTGAGCGGCTCAGAAACATCCTCGGGATTCTTCCTTCCCAGAGCGAGCAGACTCTCGAACGGAATAGCGAGCTCGTCCTTCGCATAGTGGCCCAGGTGTTTGCGACAAAGGTCCGGAGTGAAGCGATCAAAGCCTGCCGGCACGGCCGTATGGGTTGTAAACATGTTGCCGGCCCTGGTGATCGTCGATGCAAGCTCGAAGGAGACATGATGATCCGCCATGTAGTACCGGGCGCGCTCCAGCGTGGCGAACGCCGCGTGACCTTCATTGAGATGACAGACCTCCGGATTCAAGCCGACCTCGCGCAATAGCCGCCAACCTCCAATGCCGAGAACGATCTCCTGCTTCAGCCGCATCTCCGAATCGCCGCCGTAGAGTTCGCTGGTGATGCCGCGATGGGCCGCGGAGTTGGCGAAGTCATTCGCGTCCAGCAGGTAGAGCTTGGTTCTGCCTACCAGCGTCTGCCAGCAGCGCAGCCAGATCCTGTCACCCGTGAGGTGAACCTGAATGCGCAGCCACTCTCCGTTCGCACGCCGCACCGGCTGGATCGGCAACTGGCCCGGATCGTTGACGGGATAGAGTGCGCGCTGATTGCCATCTTGGTCGAAGTCCTGGCGAAAGTAGCCCTGGCCCCACAATATGCCGACGCCAACGACCGGAACGCCAAGGTCGCTTGCAGCCTTCATCTGGTCGCCCGCAACATTTCCCAAGCCACCGGAGTAGATCGGCAGCGCCTCCGTCAGCATGAACTCCATACTGAAATATGCGATCGATGAGATTGTCTTTCCAGGATGCGCCTTTTGAAACCAGGCATCACCCGAGAAGATCTTGCGATTGTGTTGCAACAAAGTGCTCAAGAGCTTTTGAAAGTCCGGCTGCGCCAGCAGAGTCTTAACCTTGTCGTTGGAAACTGTCTGCAGAATGACCCACGGATTCTGCGTCGTCTCCCAAAGATATCCATCTAATGCTTCCCAAAGCGCGTCCGCGGCATGGCACCACGACCAATGCAGATTGAGCGCCAATTCCCTTAAGGCGTCAATTCCCAGTGCCGGAACCACCCCTGCTGTCGGGTCCTCCTTACCGGGCTGCTTGGATTTCGAATCCATCACTTTGTCTCCTGAAGTTGCGGTGTTTTGGGTGCCAGCGATGCAGAGGCAAATGCGTGGTTTGCGATGGTCTGCGCTTCGGCCTCTATAAGAGTTAGATGCTCTTTTCCACTGAAGCTTTCCGCATAAATCTTGTAAATGGCTTCAGTACCGGAAGGCCGTGCAGCAAACCATCCGTTTGCTGCTGCAACCTTAATGCCGCCAATGGAATTGCCGTCCCCCGGAGCTTTGGTCATGATGGTGATCGGCTTCTCGCCTGCGAGGTCTGCTGCGTGAACATCTGTTGCAGTGATGCGCTCCAGAGCGACCTTCTGCTCTTCGGAAGCAGCTGCCTGCGAACGGTGATAGATCGAATCTCCCAGTTCGCCAGCGAGTTCCGCATAGAGCTGACCGGGATCTTTCTTACAGACCGCCGTAATCTCCGCTGCTAGCAACGCTGCAATGATGCCGTCCTTGTCCGTGGTCCAGACCGAACCATCGTTTCGAGCGAATGAGGCTCCCGCGCTCTCCTCGCCGGCAAATCCAAGGCTGCCATCCAGCAGCCCGGCGACGAAGTATTTGAAGCCGACCGGAACCTCATAAAGCTTTCTGCCGCGCCGAGTTACGACACGGTCGATCATGCTGCTGCTGACCACCGTCTTACCAACCGCCATGGTCACTGCCCAGTTTGGGCGATGGGTGAACAAATAGTCAACGCAGACCGCGAGATAGTGATTGGGAGGCAATAGGCCCGTGCTGCACGTGACAATGCCATGCCGATCATGGTCCGTGTCGCAGGCGACGGCGATGTCGAACTTGTCTTTCAACGCGATCAAAGGAACCATCGCATACTTGGAGGATGGATCCATGCGGATTTTTCCGTCCCAGTCGAGCGTCATGAACCGAAATGTCGGGTCGACGGTCTCATTCACCACCTTCAGATTCAGCCCATATCGTTTGGCGATCGGCTCCCAATAGTGCACACCGGCTCCGCCTAGCGGATTCACGCCTATATGGATGCCCGATGCGCGGATCGCTTCCATATCGACGACGTTGTGCAAGTCATCCACATACGCTGTCAGAAAATCGTGGTGGTGCGTGCTCGACGCCGCCATCGCCTTGTCGATCGAAAACCGGTCCACACCCTTGAGTTGATTGCCGAGAAACTCATTCGCTCGTGCTTCAATCCAAGCAGTAATCGCCTCTTCCGCCGGTCCTCCGTGGGGCGGGTTGTACTTGAAGCCCCCGGTGTCAGGAGGGTTATGCGAAGGCGTAATCACAATGCCGTCAGCAAACCCATTGGTTCGTCCGTGATTGTAGGTAAGTATGGCGTGCGAGATGACTGGGGTAGGAGTGAACTCCTCGCGGCCTGCCAGCATCACATCGATGCCGTTTGCAGCCAGGACCTCAAGCGCACTCTCCACCGCCGGCTGCGACAGGGCATGGGTGTCGATACCAAGGAATAGCGGGCCATCAATTTTGTGCTGCTTGCGGTAGAGACAGATTGCCTGCGTGATCGCCAGGATGTGCCACTCATTGAAGGTCTTTGCGAAGGCGGACCCGCGGTGTCCCGACGTGCCGAAGGCGACACGCTGTGCCGGTATCTGTGGATCGGGCCGCTCCTCGTAATAGGCAGCGATCAGTTTCTGTACATTCACAAGATCGCTGGCAATTGCGGGTGTCCCAGCCCTGGGATTGATCTTCATCAGGATGTCCGCTTCTTCGATGGCCGGTCCGACCCGACCTTATACTTCACCAACATCTTACGGATCGCATGCAGTTCGGCTTTTCTTTTAGGCGTCGTCTTGGGATATGACATGTGCAAGTTTCTAATTGCGTCCATTACGATCCTGGAGACGATCAGGCGAGCGTTCTCCTTGTCATCTGCAGGAACAACAAACCAGGGTGACGCCTCGGTGCTCGTCGCGTTCAGGCACTCTTCAAAGGCCTTTGCATATTGATGCCAGTACTTTCGCTCGTGGATGTCCGCTAGGCTGAACTTCCAGTGCTTGTCCGGGTCATCGATTCGTTCGAGAAAGCGCTTGCGCTGCTCCTCCTCCGAAAGGTGAAGGAATATCTTGATCACGTGGGTTCCGTTCTGATGCAGGTGGGTCTCAAAGCTCTCGATGGAACGGTATCGCTCCTGCCAGACAACTTTCTCGTCACACAACTCTTCTGAAAGTCCCTCGTTGCGAAGAATCTCCGGATGCACACGGACCACCAGAACCTCTTCATAGTAAGAACGATTGAAGATGCCGATTCGCCCTCGCTCCGGAAGCCGGCATGTCGTGCGCCAAAGGAAATCGTGTTCCAGTTCCTCGGCGCTCGGTTGCTTGAAGCTACAAACATCACAGCCTTCCGGATTGACCCCGGACATCACATGCCGGATCGCTCCGTCCTTACCGGCAGCATCGATACCCTGAAAGATGAGCAACAGCGCATAGCGATTGGATGCCCAGTGCAACTGCTGTAACGCACTGAGCTCTGCGACGTGGCTCTCAAGGGTCTTGCGGTATTGCTTCTTGGACTTGCAGAATGGTCTTATAACGGTTGGTCTGTCGCTAAGCCTTAACTCTTTCTCTGGATGAACTCGAAAGTCGTTTGATTGAATCTTCACGTTCCTCCTTATGAAATTGGATATCTCTTGTGCTCGGTTGCGTTCTTCTCACGGTCACGAGGCCTTCGGAAGGTCCGAATGCTTCAGATGTATGAGGCGTTCCGCCTCGATCCAGTCCTGATTCTGTTGGCTTTCTCCGCGTGCTCGCTGTTGGTAGAGCTCATAGGCCTCTTTGGAAATCTCCGACCCGAGGTCGATCTGTTTCTTCGCCAACAGCGGCAACGCCGATGGGTCCAGTATCCGGTAGGCAAGAAGTTTGATCCGATCAGTGAACAGCGCCCAAAGAATCGCATAACCCCAGACAAAGCCGGCATACTTCCATCCCAGCGGCGTCATGAAGAGACCATAGACGGCGATGAGGGTTGCGATGGTCTGGGTGCCAAGTACCGCCATCCACAGAATCTTCGCCGGCTTGATCGTCCAGAATGGACCACGTGTGCGCGTGAGGAAGATGGTCAGATGACCAGCGACGGATAGCTTCAGATACATCAGCGTCTGGACATGCGCTCGGTCCATGTGAAAGACCCGTTCGCCAAGCCAAAACAGCAGGAAAGCTGCGATAACGCCAATAATGCCCAGCACAGTCGAAACTCCCAGCACCCTTCGCATATTCCAGGCTTCAGGCTTGTTGCTGTAGCGGACGTTGTCGTACGCAATTGAAAGTATGGCTCCATCGTTCAGCAATGCGATCATGACGATCATCACGGCTGTGACGGGATAAAAATTGAAAACCAGGATAGCCAAGGTCATGAACAGCACAACACGCAATGTCTCCGCGATGCGATACATCGAGTAACTGTTCATTCGCTGGAAGATCTTACGGCTCTCCTTGATTGCCTCGATGATGACCGACAGCCCCGGCGCCAGTAGGACAATAGATGCCGCTGCACGTGCTGCGTCGGTCGCGCCGGAGACCGCGATACCGCAGTCTGCCTTCTTCAGCGCAGGTGCGTCGTTGACGCCGTCGCCCGTCATACCGACGATATGACCGCTCTTCTGCAACGCCTCTATGATGAAGTACTTGTGCTCCGGAAAGACCTCCGCGAAACCATCAGCTTTTTCGATCGCCTGTACGATCTGCGAACTTGGTTGCTGCTTGGTATCGCCTAGAGCACTTGCGTCGAGAATGTTGGTTCCCAGACCAAGTTGTTTGCTGGTCTCTCGGGCAATCGCAATTTGATCGCCCGTAACCATCTTAACGTTCAGCCCCATCTGCCTCGCACTGGCGAGAGTCGCCTTGGCCTGTTCGCGCGGCGGATCAAACATCGGGATGACGCCGGCAAACTGCCAGTTTCCTTCCTCATCTGCGCGGCAGACGCCAAGAGAACGGAAGCCGCGCCCTGCAAATTCATTGACGGCCTTCTCGACACCAGGCTTCACTGCATCGACATTTTTCGATATTCCAAGGATGACCTGCGGTGCCCCCTTGGACACGAAGAACTGCTTGCCGTCAGCACCCTTTACTGTCGCCTCCGTGCGCTTGTGCACCGGGTCGAAGGGCGTGAAATGCAGAACCTGAAAGGCCTTGAGAGCATTTGTATCCTTCACGCCGCCAATGACCGCCAGATCAATGGTGTCCTTGTCTTCAGCTCGCGACGCAAGCGCAGCCCAAAGAATGACCTGTTCCGCAGAGATATTGTTTACCGTGAACGGATCACCGATCGTCAGCTTGTTCTGAGTCAGCGTGCCGGTTTTGTCCGAACATAGGACATCAACACCGGCCAACTCCTCGATAGACGAGAGCCGGGTAACGATTGCCTGGCTCTTCGCAAGCAGACGTGCCCCAACTGCCATCGTTACGGAGAGAACGGTTGGCATCGCTACCGGTATCGACGCAACCAACAGAACGAGACAGAATTCCAGCGTGTCCAGGACGGGGTTATGACGCAATAGCGAAACCGTAAGAATGACCGCTACAAGCGCGACCGCGAGAACAATCAGGTAGTCGCCAATCTTCAGCACAGCCTGTTGAAAGTGGCTGACCGTCTGCGCCTGCTGCACGAGCTCTGCGGTCTTGCCGAAATAGGTACGCGGACCTGTGGCGTAGACTAATGCATCCATCTCGCCCTGCCGCACGATTGAACCCGAAAAGACAGCTTCGCCGGTCTTGCGCGTTACCGGCAGAGATTCCCCCGTCAAAGCGGATTGATCAATCTCGACTGGGTCACCGTCCAATAGCCGCGCGTCGGCGGGAACAATGTTTCCAAGCTTCAAACGAATCACGTCCCCCGCGACCAGCTCGCTCGCCTTGGGGTTCACCCATTTGCCGTCGCGCAGCACGGTCGCGTCATTGGCCAGTTTGGCCTTGAGAGCCGCAATCTCATTCCCAGCCTGATGTTCTTCCCAGAACGCGATGATGGCATTGGAAAATAGAAGCGCGAGGATGATGAAAAAGTCCAGCCAGTGCCGCACAATTCCCGAAAGGATAACGGCCGCTTCGATCATCCAGGGAATAGGCCCCCAGAAGTACTTCAGAAACTTCAGGAACGCATTGCTCTTCTCGACCTTGAGCGCATTGGGTCCATCGTGTGACAGCCGTTTCGCAGCCTCGGATTGCGTCAGGCCTTTAGGAGATGACTGAAGCTTGGCCTGTAGATCCGCCATGGGGATCGACTTCAAATCGTCCTTCGACGTTGGCTTGGTGTCGGGCTTCAAGTCTTCTTTGGCATCGGACTTCTGCTTGGTCTTTGGGTCGTCCTTTGAATCGTCATTTGAGCCACTCTTGTTTTGGGGTTCTTCTGTCGTTGGATTCACGATAGACGTTCTCCTATTCTTAGTGTCTTCAAGAAGATTCGTTGGATTCGCATGTGCAGTTTGATTGCGCGAGTATTCCAGTTCCGAGTTCAACATGCGAGAGGCTTACAGACGCCGCAGATTGACAGAAGCATCTCATGTACTTGCATAAGTTCAGAATGAGCACCGCGGGCACATCTCTCGCGATTATGTTCCTAATTTGCAGTCGACGCTGTCCCAATTTGCTCAGAAGAAATATCGTTCAGCAGCATCTAACTTCAACGGCTTCACTTGATCACTGGGCGGAATGTATCGAGGGGTTGTGAATGGCTACACAGAGGATGCGCATAGCTATAGCAGCAGATCATGGAGCATTTGATCTGAAGACTCAGTTGGAGGACTCCTTGCGTGCCTCAGGCCATGAGGTTGTCGACTTCGGCGCATATATCCTGGATCTGACAGACAACTTCCCCGAGATCATCATTCCTCTCGCCCGAGCCGTTGCTAGTGGAGACGTCGAGCGTGGGATAGCACTGTGTGGCAGCGGCATTGGCGCATCGATCGCCGCGAACAAGGTTTCCGGGGTCCGCGCTGGCATCATCCACGATGTATTCTCCGCTCACCAAGGTGTCGAAGACGATGACATGAATGTCTGCTGTCTGGGTGGCAAGGTCATTGGAAAGGCCCTCGCATGCGAACTCGTCCAAGTTTTTCTCGCGGCTCGGTTCAGCGGGGCCGATCGATTCCGGAAACGGCTAGCGATGATCAAAGCGATCGAAGATGAGTAGTAGAGAGACGAGTAGTCTAATCAGTTGCATTTGACCGTAACGAACTCCCTGACCTATTCGGGAGGATCTGCTCTTAGATGGGGACAAGCAATTCTTTACATGCCGCTGTCAGCTGCCATTGAGCGTCTTGAAGATGAGTGCAAGCGGTGCACTGCCGCAAGATATTTGGTAGCCGCCATGCTCACAATCGTCCGCAATTCCCACATAAAGATGCTCCACCAAGGCTATATCGCCCCACAAATCGACGACCGTCCGACATACGCCGTTTAGGCATCCAAGATAGCTGTTCAGCTTTCACAGTGAGCGCGATGTAGCTAAACGTTCGCTGGCAAGGTCTATGCAAACGAAGGGGGATGATATGGAACTGGGGATGATCGGATTGGGGCGAATGGGAACGAATATGGTTCGGCGTCTTCAGAAGGCCGGGCATCATTGTGTCGTTTACGACATCAACGCCGAGACCGTACAAATGCTCGTTAAGAAAGGCGCAATCGGGGCAGAATCTATCGAAGATTTGGTTCATAAATTAAAAGAACCGCGCGCGATTTGGATGATGGTTCCTTCCGCCGTCGTCGATTCGACCTTGAAAAGTCTTATCCCTCATCTCGCAACCGACGATGTCGTAATCGACGGTGGCAACTCCTACTATCACGACGACATTAGCCGCGCGGCCGAACTCAAGCCGAACGGAATTCATTATATCGATGCCGGTACCAGCGGCGGGGTTTGGGGATCAGAGCGAGGCTATTGCCTGATGATCGGCGGTGACGATGCCGTAGTCCAACGGCTCCAGCCTATCTTTGCCGCGCTCGCTCCAGGAATCGAAGAAGCCCCGCGGACACCTGGCCGCGAGAAACTCGGGGGCACCGCCGAGCATGGGTATCTGCACTGCGGTCCGAATGGCGCGGGACACTTCGTGAAGATGGTTCACAACGGAATCGAGTACGGGATGATGGAGTCTTATGCGGAAGGCTTGAATATCCTTCATCATGCGAATGCTGGCAAACAGAAGAGTACCGTTGACGCTGAAACCACTCCTCTTCGCGATCCTGAGCATTACGCCTACGACCTAAATCTTGCCGACATTACTGAGGTATGGAGGCGAGGCAGCGTCATCTCTTCTTGGCTTCTGGATCTCGCAGCCGCGTCGCTTCTTGAAAGTCCCGATCTCTCTAAGTTCGAGGGCAGAGTGTCGGACTCGGGAGAAGGGCGGTGGACTCTCAAAGCAGCAATTGACGAATCGGTACCCGCCCCGGTCCTTAGCGCCGCTCTGTTCGAACGTTTCAGCTCCCGTGGCGAGGACGACTTCGCCGATAAGGTCCTGTCCGCACTCCGGTACGAGTTCGGCGGCCACAAGGAAAAGAAGGCGGGGGGTGCCTGATGGCTGCGCCCCGTTCTGACGCGCTGGTACTCTTCGGCGTTACTGGTGATCTCGCCCACAAAATGATCTTTCCTGCACTCTACGCCATGGCGAAGCGAGGGGTGCTCACAGCCCCCGTAATCGGGGTCGCGTTGCCGGCGTGGAGTTTAGAGCGGCTGCACAAGCGAGTGACAGACAGCATCGAGCGATCAGGCGGCGTCGACAACAAGCGTGCGCTCAAACACCTGCTCTCGCTGTTGATCTATGTGAGTGGCGATTATGAGAACCCGGACACTTTCCACGCGATAGGGAACGCACTCGCTGCTGCGCACCGACCTGCCTACTATCTTGCGATCCCGCCAGTGCTCTTCGGCACAGTCATCAAGGGTCTTGGGGCAGCGGGTCTAGCGAAGAACGCTCGCGTCATCGTGGAGAAGCCATTCGGACGGGATCTGGCATCAGCGCGAGCGCTCAATCGCATTGCGCACTCCGTATTTCCGGAAGATTCGATCTTCCGCATCGATCACTTCCTCGGCAAGGAAGCAATCATGAATATCCTCTACTTCCGTTTCGCCAATTCTTTTCTGGAACCAATCTGGAACCGGAACTATGTGGCCAGCGTGCAAATAACATTGGCGGAGACGTTTGGCGTGGGGAAGCGCGGCAAGTTTTATGAGACGGCCGGGTGTTTGCGCGATGTAATCCAAAACCACCTCTTCCAGATCGTCGCGTTGCTGGCAATGGAGCCCCCGGCGACCAGAGGGTTCGGTGCCGTGCACGCAGAGCAGGCGCATGTCCTTCAGTCGATGCGCCCGCTCACGCCGGAAGACCTGGTACGAGGTCAATACGTTGGTTATAGACAAGAGACAGAAGTGGCCAGTAACTCCGACACCGAGACCTTTGCCGCGGTTCGGCTTTTCATTGACTCATGGCGGTGGGAAGGTGTGCCGTGGTATCTGAGGTCCGGGAAATATCTTCGGGCCACCGAAACCGAAGTTCTGGTGGAGTTGAAGCCACCGCCTCAGAGACTTTTCGCAGACTCAGCCCCCGTGCACGACCCCAGCAATTATCTGCGGTTCCGCATCTCGCCCGACTCCGATATAGCTCTGGCAGTAAGGGGCAAACTCGCCGGCGAAAGCTTCGTCGGGATTCAGAAGGAGTTGCGCTTGCTCGAACAGCAACCGGGAGCGGAAACGCCATACGAGCGGCTTCTAGGCGATGCCATGATCGGGGATGGAGCGCTCTTTGCCCGCGAGGATGCAATTGAGGCCGCATGGCCGGTGGTGGACCCTGTTCTGAAGAAGCACCATCGAGTTCGTCCCTACAAGCGCCATACGTGGGGACCGAAGGCGGCCGATCTGCTGATCGCCTCAAGTGGGCATTGACATAATCCGGACCGCAAGGAGATGAAGGAATGATGCAGCTGCATCAGACATCAATGACTGCAATCGATTCGAGGAGAACACCATGAAAGCAACTCAGAAACTTCACGAAATGGGTCAAAGCATCTGGCTCGACAACATTACCCGCGGCCTACTTCGCAGCGGTACCCTCGATGGCTACATCAAGGAACTGTCGGTTACTGGGCTCACCTCAAATCCCACCATCTTCGATCACGCCATCAAGAACAGCCACGACTACGACGATGCCATTCATCAGGCATTGCAAAAGGGCGAGCCGGTCGAAGAACTCTTCTTCGAGCTGGCAATCGAAGATCTCAGACAGGCCGCCGATCTATTTCTCCCGATCCACACACTCACTAACGGCGTAGATGGATGGGTTTCACTCGAAGTCTCCCCGTTGCTGGCCAACGATACACCCAAAACTCTGGCAGCCGCTGTGGCTCTCCACAAGCGCGCGGCGACGCCCAATCTTTTCATTAAGATTCCCGGCACAAAAGAGGGACTCCCCGCAATCGAGGAGGCCATCTTTCAAGGCGTTCCCGTCAACGTCACGCTACTGTTCTCGGCAACCCAATATGTCGCCGCCGCTGAAGCGTACCTGCGGGGAATCGAACGGCGCATCGCAGCCCGTCTAAGTCCAGATATAGGCTCTGTTGCCTCATTGTTCGTGAGCCGTTGGGACGTTGCTGTCGCCGAGAAAGTGCCGCAGCCGTTGCGGAACCAACTGGGGATCGCAGTTGGACGAGAGACGCTGGAAAGCTATCAGTGGCTAATCGCCTCTCCTCGCTGGCAGCGCGTCTTTAACGAAGGCGCACGCCCTCAACGGCTGCTCTTTGCGAGCACGGGGACAAAAGACCCAAAGGCTTCAGACACTCTGTACGTGGAAGCTCTTGCAGCACCTTTCACTGTTAACACCATGCCCGAAGCGACCCTGAAGGCGTTCGCTGAACATGGAACCATCGATACCAATCTTTATTTATCTGGTAAGGATGTACTTACCAGTTTCGCCAACGCCGGTTTCGATACTGACGCCTTGGCTTCGCAGTTACAAGTCGAAGGCGCAGCTTCCTTCGTGAAGTCCTGGACCGATCTGATGTCATGTATCGCGTCAAAGGGCGAGATGCTCAAAGCAGCTTAAGTGTGCGGAGCACTAACGATGGTAGTGATGATCGGGTTTTCTCCTAGGACGGCCACGATATCGGTCTACAGGGCATTATTCTGTGGATTGTGGTCGCGGTCGCATCACTGTCGCTAATCCGTGGCGGATGGATTCACCTTTAGCTATCTGAGACAGCGGCGACTGAATCCGTGTGTTCCGTGACGACATTCGGAGCCTCTTACGACGCTTATGTTCTCTACCCTTCCGGACTGTGCAACTTCCTTATGCGCCATGCATTGACAGGCAAGTTTCGTGCTTATTGGGCTGCAGATATTCACGAGGAATTAGTTCAATCCCATCAAGGCTAACAAGATGATGAGTATAGGAGAAAGCCCGCAAAATTTAGATGAAGGGATAACTTCAAATCATTGATTTTATAGGACTTATTTTGGTTGCCCCCCAGGGATTCGAACCCCGATTGGACGAGTC
>Ga0302153_10000191_pt1 | contig 33908 bp, 38 predicted proteins | sample I_Bog_N2_2_FD_192429 | JGI IMG/M metagenome (GOLD analysis project Ga0302153, IMG submission 192429) | Peat permafrost microbial communities from Stordalen Mire near Abisko, Sweden - I_Bog_N2_2 | ecosystem: Environmental > Terrestrial > Soil > Wetlands > Peat | place: Sweden: Abisko, Stordalen... | reverse complement strand
ATTTCGGCCTGATCGCCCTGGGCAACGCCATCACCAATCGTGACAGCGCCGCCAAGGCCTGCGCGGTGCTGGCCATTGTCGGGGTGATCAATATCCCGATCATCAAGTACTCGGTGGAGTGGTGGAGCACCCTGCACCAGGGCTCGACCTTCAGCCTGACCGAAAAACCCGCCATGCCTGCCGAAATGTGGCTGCCGCTGTTGCTGACGGTACTGGGTTTCTACTGTTTCTTCGGCGCCGTGGTGCTGCTGCGCATGCGCCTCGAAGTGCTCAAGCGCGAGGCCCGGGCCAGTTGGGTCAAGGCCGAAGTCCTGAACGAGTTGGGGGTGGCTCGATGAGTTTTGCCACCTTCGGCGATTTTCTCGCCATGGGTCATCACGGCCTGTATGTCTGGTCGGCCTACGGCATCTGCCTGGCCGTGCTGGCCCTGAACGTCGCGACGCCGATCCTGGCTCGCCGACGTTACCTGCAACAAGAGGCGCGTCGTCTGCGCCGGGAGAATGCCAAGTGAACCCGCTGCGCAAAAAGCGCCTGATCATTATCCTTGCCATCCTGGTCGGCGTCGGCGCTGCCGTGGGCCTGGCCTTGAGTGCGCTGCAGGAAAATATCAACCTGTTCTACACTCCGACCCAGATCGCCAACGGCGACGCGCCCCATGGCACGCGGATTCGCGCCGGCGGCATGGTGGAGAAGGGCTCGCTGCAACGTTCCGGCGACTCGCTGGACGTGAAGTTCGTGGTCACTGATTTCAACAAGTCCGTCACCATTACCTATCGCGGCATCCTTCCGGACCTGTTCCGCGAAGGGCAGGGCATCGTCGCCCTCGGCAAGCTGAACGCCGATGGCGTGGTGGTGGCCGATGAAGTGCTGGCCAAGCACGATGAGAAGTACATGCCGCCGGAAGTCACCAAGGCGTTGAAAGACAGCGGTCAATCCGCCCCGACACAAGCCAAGGAGGGTTGATCGATGATTCCTGAGTTGGGCCATCTGGCCATGATCCTCGCGTTGTGTTTCGCCCTGGTGCAGGCCACCGTCCCGCTGTTTGGCGCCTGGCGCGGTGACCGCCTGTGGATGAGCCTGGCGCGGCCGGCGGCCTGGGGGCAGTTTTCCTTCCTGGTGTTCGCCTTCGGCGTCCTGACCTACGCCTTCATGACCGACGACTTCTCCGTCAGTTATGTCGCCAACAACTCCAACAGCGCCTTGCCCTGGTACTTCAAGTTCAGCGCCGTGTGGGGTGCCCACGAAGGTTCGTTGCTGCTCTGGGCCTTGATTCTCGGCGGCTGGACCTTTGCCGTGTCGGTCTTTTCCCGACAACTGCCACAGGTGATGCTGGCCCGGGTGCTGGCGGTGATGGGCATGATCAGCACCGGCTTCCTGCTGTTCCTGATCCTGACGTCCAACCCGTTCTCGCGGATCCTGCCGCAGATTCCGGCGGACGGTCGCGACCTCAACCCGTTGTTGCAGGACGTCGGCCTGATCGTCCACCCGCCGATGCTCTATATGGGCTACGTCGGTTTCTCGGTGGCCTTCGCCTTTGCCATCGCCGCCTTGCTTGGCGGGCGTCTTGATGCGGCCTGGGCGCGCTGGTCGCGGCCTTGGACCATCGTCGCCTGGGCGTTCCTGGGTGTGGGTATCACCCTCGGCTCCTGGTGGGCCTACTACGAACTCGGCTGGGGTGGCTGGTGGTTCTGGGACCCGGTGGAAAACGCCTCGTTCATGCCCTGGTTGGTGGGTACGGCGCTGATCCACTCCCTGGCGGTCACGGAAAAACGTGGGGTGTTCAAGAGCTGGACCGTGCTCCTGGCGATTGCGGCATTTTCCCTGAGCCTGCTGGGAACCTTCCTGGTGCGTTCCGGCGTGCTGACCTCGGTGCATGCCTTCGCCTCCGACCCGGCGCGAGGTGTGTTCATCCTGATCTTCCTGCTGTTCGTGGTCGGCGGTTCGCTGACCCTGTTCGCCCTGCGCGCGCCGGTGGTGAAAAGCCATGTGGGCTTCAACCTGTGGTCGCGGGAAACCCTGCTGCTGGGCAATAACCTGGTGCTGGTGGTGGCGGCCTCGATGATCCTGCTGGGCACCTTGTACCCGCTGGTGCTCGATGCCCTCAGCGGCGCCAAGCTGTCGGTCGGCCCGCCGTACTTCAATGCCTTGTTCATTCCGTTGATGGCCTTGCTGATGGTGGTGATGGCGATCGGCGTGCTGGTGCGCTGGAAAGACACCCCGGTGAAATGGCTGGTGGGCATGCTGACCCCGGTGCTGTTGGGCAGCGTTGCCCTGGCGGTAGTGGCCGGGTTGGTCTACGGCGATTTCAACTGGGCGGTGCTGGCGACTTTCCTACTGGCGGCCTGGGTGCTACTGGCCGGGGTACGCGACATCCTCGACAAGACACGCAACAAAGGCCTGATCAAGGGCTTGCCGAGCCTGACCCGCAGCTATTGGGGCATGCAGTTGGCGCACCTGGGCATCGCGGTCTGCGCCTTGGGCGTGGTGCTGTCGAGCCAGGAAAGCGCCGAGCGCGACCTGCGCATGGCACCGGGCGAGTCCATGGAACTGGGCGGTTACCACTTTATTTTCGAAGGTGCCAAGCATGTCGAAGGGCCGAACTTCACCTCGGACAAAGGCACGATCCGGGTGATTGAAAACGGCAAGGAAGTGGCGCTGCTGCATCCGGAGAAGCGCTTGTACACCGTGCAGCAATCGATGATGACCGAAGCCGGGATCGACGCCGGTTTTACCCGTGACCTCTACGTCGCCCTCGGCGAACCACTGGAAAACGGCGCCTGGGCGGTACGGGTACACGTCAAGCCGTTCGTGCGCTGGATCTGGTTCGGCGGTCTGCTGACCGGGCTCGGCGGTGCACTGGCGGCCCTGGACCGGCGTTATCGGGTCAAGGTGAAAAGCCGCGTGCGTGAAGCGCTGGGCATGAGTGGAGCGACGGCATGAAGCGCTGGTTGATGGTATTACCGCTGGCGGCGTTCCTGGTGATGGCGGTGTTCCTCTATCGCGGTTTGTACCTGGATCCCTCCGAGCTGCCGTCGGCGATGATCGGCAAGCCGTTCCCGGCGTTCGCGTTGCCCAACGTGCAGGGCGACAGGAAGCTGACCGTGGCCGACCTGCAAGGCAAGCCGGCTCTGGTGAACGTCTGGGGCACCTGGTGCATTTCCTGCCGGGTCGAACACCCGGTGTTGAACAAACTGGCCCAGCAGGGTGTGTTGATCTACGGCATCAACTACAAGGATGACAATGCCGAGGCGTTGAAGTGGCTGCAGGAATTCCACAATCCGTATCAGCTGAATATCCGTGACGAGCAGGGCACCCTGGGCCTGGACCTGGGGGTGTACGGCGCGCCGGAGACCTTCTTCATCGATGCCAAGGGTGTGATTCGCTACAAGCACGTCGGGGTGATCGACGAGACGGTCTGGCGTGAACAGCTGGCGACGGTGTATCAGTCCCTGGTGGACGAGGCCCGACCATGAAGCGCTGGTTAGCCGCGGTCGCCCTGGGCCTGAGTCTGGTCGGTGTAGCCCATGCCGCCATCGACACCTATGAGTTTGCCAATGATGCGGAGCGTGAGCGTTTTCGCGACCTGACCAAGGAGCTGCGCTGCCCCAAGTGCCAGAACCAGGACATCGCCGATTCCAACGCGCCGATTGCCGCCGACCTGCGCCGGGAGATTTTCCGCATGCTCGGCGAGGGCAAGGACAATCAGCAGATCATCGACTTCATGGTCGACCGGTATGGCGACTTTGTGCGCTACAAGCCGGCCTTGAGTGGCAAGACCGCCTTGCTCTGGTTCGGCCCCGCGGGCCTGCTGCTGGGCGGTTTTGTCGTGATCGCGGTGATCGTCCGCCGTCGTCGTGCCGAGGGCGCTGCCGCCCCGGACGCGCTTTCTGCCGAGGAGCGCCAGCGCCTCGACCACCTGCTGGATAAGAAAACCGAATGATTGATTTCTGGCTTGCTACAGGTCTCTTGTTGCTGATCGCCCTGAGTTTCCTGTTGATTCCGATTTTGCGTGAACGCCGTGTGCAGCGTGAAGAAGACCGCACCGCGTTGAACGTCGCGCTCTACCAGGAGCGTGTCGCCGAGTTGCAGGGGCAGCAGGCTGAAGGCGTGCTCAGTGTCGAGCAGATGGACAGCGGTCGGGCGGAAGCCGCTCGTGAGTTGCTGGCCGACACCGAAGGCGTGGCGCCAGCGCGGGTCTCGCGGTTGGGCAAGCCATTGCCGTTGCTGGCGGCGCTGCTGGTGCCGGTGCTGGGGTTGGCGCTGTACCTGCATTTCGGCGCCAGCGACAAGGTCGAACTGACCCGTGAATTCGCCCAGGCGCCGCAGTCCGTGGAAGAGATGACCCGGCGTCTGGAGCGCGCAGTGGCGGCCCAGCCGGATTCGGCCGAGGGCCTGTATTTTCTCGGGCGTGCCTATATGGCCCAGGACCGTGCGGCCGATGCGGCGAAGATCTTCGAGCGTACTGTCAAGGTGGCCGGGCGTCAGCCGGAGTTGCTCGGGCAGTGGGCCCAGGCGCAGTACTTCGCCGATGGCAAGCAGTGGTCGCCGCAGGTCCAGGCGCTGACCGACGAAGCGCTCAAGATCGATCCGAAAGAAGTCACAAGCCTGGGGCTGCTGGGGATCGCGGCGTTTGAGGGGCAGCGTTATCAGGAGGCCATCGACTACTGGAAACGCCTGCTGGCGCAATTGCCGCCGGACGACAATTCCCGTGCCGCGTTGCAGGGCGGTATCGACCGCGCCAGTGAGAAGCTGGTGGCGAGCGGTGGCAAGGTCGCCGAAGCGCCGGTGGTCAAAGGCGCGCTGTTGAAAGTGCGGGTGGATCTGGCGGCGGAGCTGAAAGCCAAGGTCCGGCCAGGTGATAGCGTCTTTATCTTCGCCCGTGCCACCCAGGGCCCGCCGGCACCGCTGGCGGCCAAGCGCCTGACGGTCGCCGACCTGCCGGCCACCGTCGAATTGGGTGATGCGGACGCGATGATGCCGCAATTGAAACTGTCTAACTTTCCTGAAGTCCAACTGGTTGCACGGGTATCCCGCGCCGGCCAACCGACGGCGGGCGAGTGGATCGGGCGCAGCCAGCCGTTGGCCAGCAGCACCGCCGCGCAACAGCACCTGACCATCGACAGCCCGGACCAATAGAGAATCGCCATGACCGCCATCGCTCGCCTCACCCTGTTAACGCTGGTCCTGGGGTTGAGCGCTTGTGCGGTCCATCGCCCGCCGACACCGGGCGAACCGACGATCCCGCCTTCCGGTCCGACGACCCAGCCTTATCCATCGGGCACGCCGGGTAAACCGATCCCACCAGGGAAACCACGTCCGAGCTTCTCGCCGACATTTGCCCCGCCACCGGGTGGTAACAGTCATTGGGACGGGCAGATGGGCGTCTATGTCCTCGACAACCAGACCAACACCTTCTATCGCCAGCGCACCTATTACCGCTGGGATAACGGCTGGAGCCGCTCCATCAGTCCCAACGGGCCCTGGGAAGACACCGATATCCATGGCGTGCCGCCGGGGCTGGGCAAGCAGTTCGGTCAGTGAGTGAGAACGGCGATCTTTAGAGATCGCCGTTTTTTTTGAGGTTATTTCAGATCTCGTCAATTGGCGTATCGATCAGCCGATGCCTGAAGTGCTGTGATCAAAGCATGGGACGGTAGGCCAGCAGTGCCTTTACCGTTTGAACCAGGCCTTGTCGGAAAAGAATATCGAGATAGTCGTCAACACAAAGGGGCGGCGTCTTGAGCTGACGGCGTTGACGCTGGGCGGCGCAAATCACGGCAGCCGGATCCAGGTCGAAGAGATCATCGATAAATTCGTCGGGATGTTGTGCCTCGACACCGTATGGGGCCAAGGTGCTGGTGGGGAAGTCTTTCTGGTTGAAGGTCACGATCACACTCGCGTTGCAACGAATCGCGGCAGCCAAGACATGGCGGTCATCGGCGTCAGGTAACGAGAGCCCTTGGATCAAAGCCTCGTACCCCGTGACTTCACCATCGGGGATTGCACGATCCATCAGCATGGAGGTGCGGGATACAGCACACAGGCGTCGTATACAGCAGTAAAGGGCGAATATCTCACTCGTAGCCCATCCTCTGTTGCTGTGCCTGCTCGGCGAGTTCGGCCATGGCCTGTTCGCTATCCAGTGAGCGTTGGGTTTTATAGGCCATCAGATCGGCAAACCGTACGCGGCGGTGCTTGCCGGTTTTGTGAAACGGCAGTTCGCCCGACTCGAGAAGCTTGATCAGGTGAGGGCGAGAGACATTGAGCATGTCGGCGGCTTCTTGCGTGGTCAGTTCGGCGTGGACGGGGACCACCTGGACAGCGTTACCAGCGGCAAGCTCCGCCAGGATCTCCACCAACAGCCTCAGCGCGGTGGTGGGTAGTTCAACGCTATGGGCTTCGTTGCGTTCGTCGAAAATCTGAATGTGCTGCGTGTCGAACCTTGTGGCCAGAAAGGCCGCCAGGGCGCGTTGGCCTTCGATGGCAAGCTGGATCTCGCGTTCGAGGGGCAAGTTGATGGTGAGGGCTGATTGAGTCATGGCTGGCTCCGAGTGCGTAGAATCAATGATGGGAATTTATTCGAAATAAACGAAAATCGCAATAAACGAAATGCATGGGTAATGCAATGCCTGAAAACTTACCCTTCGTTAGAAGGCTCAAACCGCAAAGGCGATATTTTCATCCCCGAATCCCGTTATCAGCGCTATAACAGTCCTGTTGAATTGAGAACTGTTTATCTCCCCACCCAAGGAACCTGACGTCCCATGAATTCGATTTTCGGCAAATTGGCCCGCCGCAGTGCGTTGGCCTCGGCGATGAGTCTGGCGGTATTGATGTCTGTTGGTCTTGCCCAGGCCGCTGATGCCCCGGCCCAGCGGGTTGCGGTGCGCGGTGAAATCACGGCGCTCGACGGCGATGCGCTCAAGGTGCATACCATCGCCAATGAGGATGTCACTGTCGGCCTGACCAAGGACACCCAGGTCCGCGGCGTGACCCTCGCGACTCTCTCTGATATCAAGCCCGGCAGCTACATCGGCACGGCGGCGATGCCTGGCCCGGATGGCACGCTGACGGCGATGGAAGTTCATGTATTCCCACCGGAGATGGCCGGTACCGGGGACGGTCACCGTCCTTTCGATCTGGCGCAGGGCAGCACCATGACCAATGGCCGCGTGGGTGAGTTGAAGGTCGCCAACGGGCGGACTCTGACCCTGAGCTACAAAGGCGGGGAGAAGAAGATCGTGGTGCCGGAGGGCGTGCCTGTGGTCAACCTGGTGCCAGGCGATCGCAGCCTGCTCAAGCCGGGGGTGAAGGTGGTGCTGTTTGCCCAGCAGGGCGCGGATGGCAAGCTGACGGCGGCGGGGATTTCAGCGGGTAAGGATGGCGTTAAACCGCCGATGTAAGGGCGTTTGGACCATCGCCTTCGCGGCGGTGCGGCGTCCCGACAAGCCCTGCTCCTACAGTCCTGAGCCGATCACTAATTTTGTCTAAGGCATGGGACTGTAGGAGCAGGGCTTGCCCGCGAAGAGGACCTTAAGACCGCCCAAAGTTTCGCTGGCAAACCCAATTTCTACAGCTCAGGGTTACTTGCCGTTATAGATCTGATCGAACACACCACCATCATTGAAGTGGGTCTTCTGCACCGTGCGCCAGTCGCCGAAGGTCTTCTCCACCGAGAGGAAGTCGACTTTCGGGAAACGGTCGGTGAACTTGGCCAGCACTTGCGGATCACGCGGGCGCAGGTAGTTGTTGGCGGCGATTTCCTGGCCTTCCGGCGACCACAGGTACTTCAGGTATTCCTCGGCCACCGCACGGCTGCCTTTCTTGTCGACCACCTTGTCCACCACGCTCACCGGTGGCTCGGCCTCGGCGGACACGCTCGGGTAGACCACTTCGAACTGATCGCGACCGAACTCGCGGGCAATCATTTCCGCTTCATTCTCGAAGGTCACCAGCACGTCGCCGATCTGGTTGGTCATGAAGGTGGTGGTCGCCGCGCGACCGCCGGTATCCAGCACCGGGGCCTGCTTGAACAGCTTGCCGACAAACTCCCTGGCCTTGTTCTCGTCACCGCCGTTCTTCAGCACATAACCCCAGGCCGACAGGTAGGTGTAGCGGCCGTTACCCGAGGTCTTGGGGTTGGGCACGATCACCTGGACACCGTCCTTGAGCAGGTCCGGCCAGTCTTTCAGGGCCTTGGGGTTGCCCTTGCGCACGATAAATACGGTGGCGGAGGTGAACGGTGCACTGTTGTTCGGCAGGCGGGTGACCCAGTTGTCCGGCACCAGCTTGCCGTTGTCCACCAGGGCATTGATGTCGGTGGCCATGTTCATGGTGATCACGTCCGCCGGCAGGCCGTCGATGACCGAACGCGCCTGCTTGCTGGAGCCGCCGAAGGACATCTGCAAGGTGATGTTCTCATTGTGCTCGGCCTGCCAGTGCTTCTGGAACGCCGCGTTGTAGTCTTTGTAGAAGTCACGCATCACGTCGTAGGAAACGTTCAGCAAGGTCGGTGCGGCCTGGGCCAGGCTGCCAAAGGCCAGGCCAGCGGCCAGAAGTGAAGCGCCAAAGAGTTTTTTCACTGCGCAGTCCTTGTTTCAGCTGAGAGAGGGGCAATTTGCCAGCAACTATAACGGCGCTGACATAGTCACTTAAAGATTAAAAAGAGCTTTGCTTATTCTATTTTCTTGTACAGCGGATTCCCACAGCGAGAGCAGAAAGAAGCTTCCGGCTCGTGGCTGTTTTTCCCGCAGGTTGGGCAGTCGTGCTTGTGCGAATCGCCGCGCATGGCGCTGGCCAGTTCGGCGGTGAAGATCCCGGTGGGCACGGCGATGATCGAGTAACCGGTGATCATCACCAGGGATGAAATCACCTGGCCCAGTACGGTCTTGGGCACGATATCGCCATAACCCACGGTGGTGAGGGTAACGATAGCCCAGTAGATGCCCTTGGGAATGCTGGTAAAGCCATGCTCCGGGCCTTCGACCACATACATCAGGGTGCCGAACACGATCACCAGGGTGCAGACGCTGAGCAGGAACACCAGGATCTTCTGCTTGCTGCCGCGCAGGGCGTCGAGCAGGTAGTGCGCCTGTTTCAGGTAGGGGCCGAGCTTGAGGACCCGGAAGATCCGCAGCATGCGGATGATGCGGATGATCAGCAGGTACTGGGCGTCGCTGTAGTAGAGCGCGAGGATCCCCGGCACGATGGCCAGCAGGTCCACCAGCCCGTAGAAGCTGAAGGCGTAGCGCAGCGGCCGCGGCGAGCAGTACAGGCGCACCAGGTATTCGACGGCGAAGATGACGGTGAAGCCCCATTCGATATAGGCCAGGGGGGTGGCGAAGGTCTGGTGAAAACTCTCGATGCTGTCGAGGATCACGATCACCAGGCTGGTGAGGATGATCAGCAGCAGGGTCTTGTCGAAGCGCCTGCCGGCGACGGTGTCGGATTGGAAAACCATGACGTAGAGTCGCTGGCGCCAGTCGTTGTTGCTGTTCATGAGGTGTTGCCCAAGCTTATGGATGCGGGAAGCGTGGGGGATTGCCGATCAATGCGCAAGCCGGCGGGCTTGGCCGTTGTCGTCGCGGGTCTGGTGCAGCACGCGGGCTCCGGCCCGGATCAGCCAACAGGCGAGGATAAAGGGCGCGGTCAGCGGGGCCAGGCCGAGGGCGGAAAAGCCGGGTGTCAGTGCGCTCGCCAGGACCATGCCGATCAGCGCGGGCCAGGGTGTGCGCTGTTGCTGGCTCAGGGCGAGCGCGACCAGCGCCGGGTTGTAGCCGGCCAGGCCCAGTTGGGTGGGTGACGACGGATCATTCAGGAGGGCGAAGGCCAGCCCGACGGTGCTGCCGAGGAGCGCCCAGAAAGCGGCGCGGCGATTGGCGATCAGTAACCCAATGAAGATCGACAAGGCCGCCAGGGGCTGGTCGAGGAAGACAATCTGGCCCAGGCCCATGAAGGCGGCGTTGGCGTAGGCGAAGGTGTCTGCGAGGGGGAGTGGCGAGCTGCCTGGCGGGTTGTGGGTTGTGAACGCCAGCAGCAACCAGCCCAGGCCGACAAAGGGCGCGGTGTAGGCGGGCAGGCTTTGGGCGTTGCCGGCGTACTTGAGCCATTGCCGGACCAGGATCGCACTCAGGCCGGAGGCGGCGATGATCAGGGGTGGGATCAGTATCGACCAGGGAAACTGCTGGCTGATCAGCAGGCCCAGCAATACGCCGTTGTAGCTGTAGAGACCGGCCTGGCGTTCGGCCTTGGGATAGCCGCGACGCTGGGCGGTGAGCAGGCCGGCAAGACCGCCGAGCAGTGCGCCGCCGAGCAGGGTGGGGGCGCTCAGGAGTATGGCCAGCAGGCAGCACAGGCCGCAGAACGGATGGCGCTGGAGGAAGATCTGGCTGAAGCCGTTGAGCAGGGCGGTTGCCCAGTCGGGGCAGTGGGGCGTGTTGGGGATTTTCGGCATGACGGTGTGTCAGGGTGAACGCTTCAATTAAGGCGAACACGGTCCCTGTAGGAGCCGGCTTGCCGGCGATGAGGCCCGTGAGCCTTGCAGCGCCTTATCGGCTGCCATCGCCGGCAAGCCGGCTCCTACAATTGACTGCGTTCCGCCGGGAAGGACCTAGCGCTCGCGAATCGAGAAGTTCGCCATATGCTCCAGGCCCTTGATCAGTGCCGAATGGTCCCACTGGCTGCCGCCAATGGCCGCGCAAGTATTGAACACCTGCTGGGCATTGGCGGTGTTGGGCAGGTTGATATTCAGCTCGCGGGCACCGGCCAGGGCCAGGTTCAGGTCCTTCTGGTGCAGGCTGATGCGGAAGCCCGGGTCGAAGGTGCCCTTGATCATGCGTTCGCCATGCACTTCGAGGATTTTCGACGAGGCAAAGCCACCCATCAGTGCTTCACGGACCTTGGCCGGGTCGGCGCCATTTTTCGCGGCGAACAACAGCGCCTCGGCCACCGCCTGGATATTCAGGGCGACGATGATCTGGTTCGCCACCTTGGCGGTCTGGCCGTCACCGTTGCCGCCCACGAGGGTGATGTTCTTGCCCATGTTCTGGAACAGCGGCAGGGCGCGGGCGAAGGCCTGGGCGTCGCCGCCGACCATGATGCTCAGGGTCGCGGCCTTGGCGCCGACTTCCCCGCCGGACACCGGGGCGTCGAGGTACTGTGCGCCCTTCTCGTTGATCCTGGCTGCGAACGCCTTGGTCGCGGTGGGCGAGATCGAGCTCATGTCGATGACGATCTTGCCCGGCCCCACGCCAGCGGCAATCCCGTCGGCCCGGAACAGCACGTCCTCGACCTGCGGGGTGTCCGGCACCATGACAATGATGAATTCGGCTTCCTGGGCGACTTCCTTCGGGGTGGCCAGGGCCACCGCGCCAGCACTGATCAGGTCGACCGGGGCGGCGTCGTGGTGGTTGGACAGGAACAGGCTGTGACCTGCCTTTTGCAGATTGGCGGCCATGGGATGCCCCATGATGCCGGTGCCGATAAAACCGATTTTAGCCATGACAACGTCCTCTTTTTCTTATATCGCGTTATGGGTTTTCAACCAGCCCAACCCGGCTTCGGTGCTGGTCAGCGGCTTGTATTCGCAACCGACCCAGCCCTGGTAGCCGATGCGGTCCAGGTGCTCGAACAGGAATCGATAGTTGATCTCTCCGGTCCCCGGCTCATGCCGCCCAGGGTTGTCGGCCAGCTGCACATGGTTGATCTCGGCCAGGTGGTCGGACAGGCTCCGCGCCAGGTCCCCCTCCATGATCTGCATGTGGTAGATGTCGTATTGCAGGAACAGGTTGGCGCTGCCCACCTGATGGTGAATCGACAGGGCCTGGGCCGTGGTATTCAGGTAGAAGCCGGGGATGTCGCGGGTGTTGATCGCTTCCATCACCAGGCGGATGCCGACGGCTTCAAGCTTGCCGGCGGCGTACTTGAGGTTGTCGACGAAGGTCTTTTCCAGCACGGCATCCTCGACGCCCTGGGGGCGGATGCCGGCCAGGCAATTGATCTGGGTATTGCCCAGCACCTGTGCATAGGCGATGGCCAGGTCGACCCCGGCACGGAACTCCTCGACCCGGTCCGGGTGGCAGGCAATCCCGCGTTCGCCCTTGGCCCAGTTGCCCGCCGGCAGGTTGAACAGTACCTGGGTCAGGCCGTGGGTATCGAGCTGCGCCTTGATCTCGGCAGAGCTGAAATCGTAGGGGAACAGGTATTCCACACCGTGGAAACCGGCATCGGCGGCGGCCTTGAAACGGGCCAGGAAATCCTCTTCGGTGAAGAGCATGGACAGGTTGGCGGCAAAGCGTGGCATGGGAGTCTCCTTGCGAATCGGTACAAAGCGTTCGGGCAGGCTGCGGGCGCAGCGATAGCGGCAGTGAAGGTGATATCGACTGCGCTGGCAAGCCTGTCCCTGCGCGGGTGTGGGATCAGTCGAGCAAGGCAATCGCCGTCGGCGCATCGTTGCCGACCAGCGCCAGGTCCTCGAACTCGTTGATGGCGTTGATCTCGGTGCCCATGGAAATATTGGTCACCCGTTCGAGGATGATCTCGACAATCACCGGTACCCTGAATTCCTCGATCATCGCCTGGGCCTGACGCAACGCGCCCTGGATCCGGTCCGGCTCGAACACCCGCAGGGCCTTGCAACCGAGGCCCTCGGCGACGGCCACGTGGTCCACGCCATAACCGTTGAGTTCCGGTGCGTTGAGGTTGTCGAAGGACAGCTGCACGCAGTAGTCCATGTCGAAGCCGCGTTGGGCCTGGCGGATCAGCCCCAGGTAGGAGTTGTTCACCACCACGTGGATATACGGCAGCTTGAACTGCGCGCCCACCGCCAGTTCCTCGATCATGAACTGGAAGTCATAGTCGCCGGACAGCGCCACCACCTTGCGGTCCGGGTCGGCCTTGACCACCCCCAGTGCTGCCGGAATGGTCCAGCCCAGCGGTCCGGCCTGGCCGCAGTTGATCCAGTGCCGTGGCTTGTAGACGTGGAGGAACTGCGCGCCGGCAATCTGCGACAGGCCGATGGTGCTGACGTAGCAGGTGTCCTTGCCGAACACCTGGTTCATCTCTTCATAGACGCGCTGGGGTTTGACCGGCACGTTGTCGAAGTGGGTCTTGCGCTGCAGGCTGGCCTTGCGCTGCTGGCAATCGCCGAGCCAGGCACTGCGATCCTTCAGTTTGCCGGCGGCCTGCCATTCGCGGGCCACTTCGATAAATACGCTCAGGGCCGCGGCAGCGTCGGAAACGATGCCCAGGTCCGGGGTGAAGACGCGGCCGATCTGGGTCGGTTCGATGTCCACGTGAATGAACTTGCGCCCTTCGGTGTAGACCTCCACGGAGCCGGTGTGACGGTTGGCCCAGCGGTTGCCGATACCCAGCACCACATCGGATTTGAGCAACGTGGCGTTGCCGTAGCGGTGGGAGGTTTGCAGCCCGACCATGCCGACCATCAGCGGGTGATCGTCGGGAATCGTGCCCCAGCCCATCAGGGTCGGAATCACCGGAATCCCGGTCAGTTCGGCGAACTCCACCAGCAGTTCGCTGGCATCGGCATTGATGATGCCGCCACCGGCCACCAGCAGCGGGCGTTCCGCCTGGTCGAGCAGGGCCAGGGCCTTCTCGACCTGAATCCGGGTGGCGCTTGGCTTGGCCAGCGGTAGTGGCTGGTAGGCCTCGATATCGAATTCGATTTGCGCCATCTGTACATCGAACGGCAGGTCGATCAGCACCGGGCCGGGGCGGCCGGAGCGCATTTCATAAAAGGCTTTCTGGAAGGCGTAGGGCACCTGGCCGGGTTCGAGCACGGTGGTCGCCCACTTGGTCACCGGTTTGACGATGCTGGTGATGTCCACGGCCTGGAAGTCTTCCTTGTGCAGCCGTGCCCGTGGCGCCTGGCCGGTGATGCAGAGGATCGGGATCGAGTCGGCGCTGGCGCTGTACAGGCCGGTGACCATGTCGGTGCCGGCCGGCCCCGACGTGCCGATGCACACGCCGATATTGCCGGCCTTGGTGCGGGTGTAACCCTCGGCCATGTGCGAGGCGCCTTCGACGTGGCGAGCAAGGACGTGATCGATACCGCCGAGCTTTTGCAACGCGCTGTACAGCGGGTTGATCGCGGCACCGGGAATGCCGAAGGCAGTGTCCACGCCTTCGCGACGCATCACCAGGACGGCGGCTTCGATTGCTCTCATTTTGCTCATTGGTTTGTGCCTCTTGCGTTTTGTAATTGTATACAAGTTGCTGTGTGGCGAGTGTATTCACGCTGAGCGGCGCTGGTCAATGCCTTTTCTCAAATGATCGATAGATTCGTTCTGAGGTTGTTTTATGGGGGGGTTGAGCAATGGTTATCATATTTTTGTATACAAAAACATTTAATATTGTGTTCTATTTGTCCGTGAGAAGACTCCGCAAGCGGAGCATCAATGGCTCTCCCCCTCACTTGATAAGGACGGCACCATGAGCGCTTTAACCTTGAACGTCGCAGTCAACCTGGCCAGCCAGGCGATTTCCGCCGGCCGGGCCATTTCGGCGGCACCGCTGACCATTGCGGTGCTGGATGGCGGTGGTCACCTGGTGACACTGCAACGCGAGGATGGGGCGAGCCTGCTGCGGCCGCAGATCGCCATCGGCAAGGCCTGGGGGGCGATCGCCCTGGGCAAGGGCTCGCGCTTGCTGGCATTGGACGCGCAGCAGCGGCCGGCGTTTGTGGCGGCGCTGAACAGCCTGGGGCAGGGCAGCGTGGTGCCGGCGCCGGGTGGGGTGTTGATTCGCGATCAGGAGGGCAGGGTGATCGGGGCCATCGGGATCACCGGCGATACGTCGGATATCGACGAGCAGTGTGCTATCAGTGCGGTCGAGGCGTTGGGCCTGGTCGCGGATGCCGGGGTGTCAGTCTGATTTTTGTCGTCTGGGCTGACGTCTTCGCGGGCAAGCCCTGCTCCTACAGTGTTGTGTCGTACACAAAATCAGTGATCGACTCAGGACTGTAGGCGCAGGGCTTGTCGGGTCGCCGCACCGCCGCGAATGGCGCACCGCGGTCTATCTATCCGGTTCACAACCCTTGAGCACCAGCCGCACGATGGTCTGCGCGGCCGCTTCATAGTCGACGTCTTCCAGCTTGGCCTTGCCGGTGATCGAGGAGATCTGCCAGTCGAAATCGGCATAGGTCTGGGTCGCGGCCCAGATGCTGAACATCAGGTGGTGGGGGTCGAGCGGGGCGATCAGGCCGCGGTCGATCCAGGTCTGGATGCAGGCGATATTGTGCCGGGCCTGGGCGTTGAGCTGTTCCACCTGCTCGGGGCTCAGGTGCGGTGCGCCGTGCATGATTTCACTGGCGAAGACCTTGGAGGCGAACGGCAGGTCGCGGGATATGCGGATCTTCGAACGGATATAACCGGCCAGCACCTCGGCGGGCACACCGGCGGGGTTGAAGGGGGTCGAGGCCTGGAGGATCGGCTCGATGATGCTTTCCAGCACCTCGCGGTAGAGGTTGTCCTTGGATTTGAAGTAGTAGTAGACGTTGGGCTTGGGCAGGCCGGCCTTGGCCGCGATATCGCTGGTCTTGGTGGCGGCGAAACCCTTGTCGGCGAACTCTTCGCTGGCGGCGCGCAGGATCAGTTCACGGTTGCGTTCGCGGATGGTGCTCATAAACCAGGTTTTTCCTTGCCGGCCCGGGCGGTTGGGCATGGTAGCACCGGGTTTGCGCAAGGCTCAAGAATGCCCCTTCCACACGTCTGAATGAGCAAAGGCGGTCAGGCCCTTGAGCCCTGCGCTGTCCTCTTGGTCGCCATCGCCGGCAAGCCGGCTCCTACAGGGGTTTGCGCACGCCGAGAGTCTGTGGCGAGGCGCACAACTGTAGGAGCCGGCTTGCTGGCGATAGCGGTCGACCCGGCGCCGCAGGACTTACGGCCCCCTTAGAAGTGATACTTGATCAACAGGCTCGCGGTGTCCTGGTTGGTCCTGAAGTCGCTGCTGCTCTGGAGGCCGTACTTGTTCTTCCAGTAGTCGTACTCGATACCCACGTACAACTGCTTCTCGCCCCAATGCAGGGCCTTGCCCAGGTCGTACTTGATCTGCGGGTTGAAGTGCAGGTTGGCGTGGTAGGTCCCTTGGGCATTGCGGTCGTTGTCCACCACCCAGTCCATGTAGCCGTCGATCAGCACGTCGGAGCTGCCCACGGGGATGGTGTAGGACCAGACCGGGGTGATCTGCCAGATATTGCTGCCCGGGCGGTTGCTGTCGGTATGGCGCTGGTAGAAGTTCAGCTGGAAGTAGTCGAAGCCGGGTACGTCCAGGTCGAAGCCGGGGCCGAACAGGTAGGCGTTGGTGTCGCCCTCACCGAACTCGTAGGTCATGGCCAGCAGCACATCCTTGACCGGGCCGAAGGCGAACGAGCGGTCGAAGATCTTGCCCATGGACAGGCGCGGGGTGAACTCGCCGTAGTAGGTGTTCGGGCCGAGATTGGTATCGGCCTTGCCGTTGTAGAAGATCCGGTCGAGGAAGAAGAAGTTGTCGCCGTATTTCCAGGCGTCGGCATGTTCGAAGGTCAGGGTCTGCTGGATCTGCGGGTTGACGGTGAAATTCTTGCCGTACAGGTAGGTCAGACTGTTGTTCTGCCATTGCAACAGGTCGCCTGCGCAGGCGGTTCCTGCGCCCAGCAGGGTGGCGGACAATATCAGGCTCGTACAAGTGCGCTTCATGGGTGTGCTCCCTAAGGTCAGTGGTTCCACGATTTCCGTCGTTCGGCGCTCTGGGTCTGGCGCCTTTTTTCTCTGTGTGCCACCACCGGCTCGCCAGCCTGCCTGCTCCTGGCAAGGGCTGGATCAAGGCAAAAAAAGGTCAAAGACGCCTCGTTCGGCCGTCCGTGGGACAGTCGAGCCGGGAGTGCTTCGATGGGCCTTGGGGTTGTCCCGCGCCGGGATAGGCTGGCGCTTGGGTCAGGTGTCGGTGGCGATGGCTTGTTCGAGCGGATTCGAGCGGGCGCGCAGCATACTGACTCGCGCCGCAGGGCTCAAGCACCCCGTGCCAGAGCGCTCGACTCCGCCGGCAAGGGCATCAGTGCGGGTGAGGATGCCCGCTGAGTGCCGCCCGTTCGGCGCCCCCCAGCACGTTGAACAGCAGGTTCAGGGACACGGCGCTCAAGGTCGCCATGGCGATACCGCTGTGGGTGATCGGACCCATCCACAGCGGCAGGTGGGCGAAGAACTCCGGCCGCACCACGGGGATCAGGCCCATGCCGATGCTCACCGCCACCAGCAACTGGTTGCGCCGGTCGGAGATGTCGGCTTCCTGGAGAATCTTGATCCCGGTGGCCGCGACCATGCCGAACATGGCGATGGCCGCGCCGCCCAGTACCGCGGGCGGAATCGAGGCGACCAGGAACGCGGCCTTGGGCAATAGGCTGAGGATGATCAGGAAGATCCCGGCGACGATGGTCACCGAACGGCAGCGCACGCCGGTCATCTGCACCAGGCCGATGTTCTGGGCGAAGGAGGAGTGGGTGAAGGTGTTGAAGAAACCGGCGAGGAACGAGGCGCCAGCGTCGCACAGCAAGCCGCGTCGGAGCATGCGTGGGGTGACGTCCTGGCCGGTGATCTTGCCCAGGGCGAGGAACATCCCGGTGGACTCGACGAAGATGATCACCACCACCAGGCACATGGACAGGATCGGTGCGAGGTGAAACTGCGGCAGGCCGAAATGCAGCGGAGTGACGACTTTCAGCCAGGGCGCCTGGGCCAGGCCGCTGAGGTCGACCATGCCGATGATGCCGGACAGCACATAGCCCAGGACCATGCCGATCAGCACCGAGATATTCACCCAGAAGCCGCGCATGAAGCGGTTGATCAGCAGGATGGTGGCCAGCACCAGCGCGGCCACCGCGAGGTAGATCGGCGAGCCGAATTGTGTCGCGGCACTGCCGCCGCCGGCCCAGTTGACTGCCACTGGAAACAGCGAAAGGCCGATGGCGGTGATCACGGTGCCGGTGACCAGAGGGGGGAAGAAGCGCACGACCTTGGACATGAAGGGCGCGATCAGCAGGCCGAAGAAACCGGCGGCGATGGTGGCGCCAAAGATCCCGGTCATGCCGATACCGGGCATGCCGGCCATGGCCACCATGCTGCCGACGGCGGCGAAACTGGCGCCCATCATGACGGGCATGCGGATGCCCATGGGGCCGATGCCGAGGGATTGCACCACGGTGGCAATACCGGCCACCAGCAGGTCGGCGTTGATCAGAAAGGCGATTTCCTCACGACCCAGGCCGGCGGCCTGTCCGATGATCAGCGGTACGGCGACGGCGCCGCCATACATCAGCAGAACGTGTTGCAGACCCACCAGGATCAGCTGCAACAGGGGCAGACGCTGGATAGCGGGTGCGGCGGGGATGCGCGGTTCGGATAACTCGGACATGCAACACCTCGGATCTTTTTATTCTTGTGGTTTTAGCGCTGTGTGGTTGCGGACAGCGTTTTTTGTAACCGGGGTAACGCAACCGTTTCACGGTTGATCACGAACCTGTAGGCGCAGGGCTTGCCCGCGAAGAGGCTTTCAAGATCGCTAAAAGCTTCGCGGGCAAGCCACGCTCCTGCAGGTAACGCGGTGTCTCCAAATCAGCTGGCTAACAGCGACATTCAGTTGGTGCGTGCCCCCTGGTTGATCCAGGCAGCGATCAGGTCGCGTTCCTGCTGGGTCATCTGGGTGATGTTGCCCAGCGGCATGATCTGGGTGGTGATGGCCTGGGCCTGGATACGCGGGGCCAGTTGCTGGATCTGTTGCGCGGTATCGAAGATCACCCCGGCTGGCGCCGAACTGAACAGCGGGCTGGTGGGTTGGGCCGAATGGCACACCGCGCAACGTTCCTGGATCACGCTGTGAACCTTGTCGAAGCTGACGTCGGCGGCACTGGTTGTGCTCGCCGTCGTTGGCGCGGGAGCAGGAGCAGGAGCAGGAGCAGGAGCAGGAGCAGGAACCGAAGCGGCGGCCGGCGCGGCGGCAACGGCCGGCGTTTCTGGTGTCGCCGGCGTGGCCTGGGCGGGCTTGCCGCCCAACGCGGTTTCCGGCAGCGGCTGGTACTCGATCTTCGCCGGCGCCTTGGCGACTTGCGGTGCGCTCGGGGTCGGCGTCGGGCCGGTGACATAGGCCAGGCAGATCATCCCCAGGGCCGCGACCGGCAAGGTCCAGGCAAACTTCTGAGTGTTGTGGCGGGTATTGAAATAGTGCCGCACCAGCACCGCCAGCACCGCGATTCCGGCCAGGATCAGCCAGTTGTACGGGCTGCCATAAGTGCTCGGGAAGTGGTTGCTGATCATGATGAACAGCACCGGCAGGGTGAAGTAGTTGTTGTGCCGCGAGCGCAGCAGACCCTTGGCCGGCAGGGCCGGATCCGGCGTGCGGTTCTCGGCGATGGCCGCCACCAGGGCGCGCTGGGCCGGCATGATGATCCGGAACACGTTGCCGACCATGATGGTGCCGATGATCGCGCCGACATGCAGGTAGGCGCCGCGACCGCTGAACACCTTGCTGAACCCGTAGGCGGCGGCAATCAGCAGCACGAACAGGATAAAGCCGAGCAGGGCCGGGCGCTTGCCCAGGGCCGAGTCACAGAGAAAGTCGTAGACGAACCAGCCGGCGATCAGCGCGCCGATGCCGATGGCCACGCCTTCGGGGCCGCTCAGGCCGCTGCCGGGGGCCACGAGGTAGAGCACCGGGTTGGAGTAGAACACCACGCAGAGCAGCGCGATCCCCGACATCCAGGTGAAATAGGCTTCCCATTTGAACCAGTGCAGGTTGTCCGGCATGGTCGGTGGGGCCAGCTTGTATTTTTCCAGGTGGTAGATACCGCCGCCGTGGATCGCCCACAGGTCGCCGGCGAGGCCGTCCTTGGGGTTGACCCGGTTGAGGTTGTTCTCCAGCCAGACGAAGTAGAACGATGCACCGATCCAGGCCACGCCCGTGATCATGTGAATCCAGCGCACGCTCAGGTTCAGCCATTCCATCAGATGTGCTTGCACAGTCTTTACCTCTCGCCTGTCACTCTTTTTCGGGAGTGATCAGACCTTCTCTTATTGGTGGGGGGCGAGGATCAGGTACTCATCCTCTTTGAAGAAATGCTCATCGCAGTTGTTGCCGGAGCCACTGCGATCAACCACCAGGAAGTCATCCCGCTTTTCGATCGTCAGAACCGGGTGGTGCCAGACGCCGCGATGGTAATTGATGCCCTGCCTGCCATTGCTGACAAAGGCGCGGACCAGGCCTGATACCGGTGCATCGCCAAGGGGCGCGACCACGATCAGAAAGGGGTTGCCGAGCAGCGGGATAAAAGCCTGGCTGCCCAGCGGATGGCGCTCGAGCATGCGTACGGTCAAGGGCATGTCCAGCGCGTCGGCGCGGAAGATGCTGATGATCGCCTGGTCGTCCGGCGTGGCGGTTTGCACCGTCGCCAGGCGATGGAAACGCTGGGTCGAACCGTTGTTGATCATGAAGTGATCGCTGCCGTCGGTTTCGATCACGTCACCGAAAGGGGCGAAGGCTTCTTTGCTCAGCGGTTCAATCGTCAGTGTGCGCATGCGGTTCTTCTGTTCTCGAATTCTGTGTATCGGTGGTCCCCGCGCGAGGCGCGAGAACCACCCATGGGATTACTTCGCGACTTTGCCCAGCACCCGCAGCCGGCTTACACCACCGTCCGGGAATACGTTCAGGCGGATATGGGTGATAGGCCCCAGCGCCTTGATCTGTTCGGCGAAGCTGTGTTCCTGGTGCATTTCCAGCTTCTGGCTCGGCAGCAGTTCACGCCAGAACAGGCTCTGGGTCTCGATCTGGCTGTCGGTGCCGCCCTTGACGAAGGCGCCCTGGATCGAGCAGCTGTCCGGGTAGTTGCCCTTGAAGTGCAGGGTGTCGACGATGATCTGTTCGATCTCGCCCGGATGACCCAGGGCCACGATCACCCAGTCATTGCCCGGGGTACGTCGGCGTGCGGTTTCCCAGCCGTCGCCCATGTTGACGCCACGGCCCGGGTTGAGGATGTTGCTCATGCGGCCGAAATGCTCGTCGGAGCAGGCCAGGGCACGGCCGCCGTTGAGGGCGGAAGCCAGGTCGACCTGTTCGTTGTCGCCCACCGCCGACCAGTCACGGAACGGAATACCGTAGACCCGCAGGCGCGCCACGCCACCGTCCGGATAGATGTTGAAACGCAGGTGGCTGAAGGCCTGGTCGTTGCTGATCTCGTGGTAGTGATGGCTGTTGCCTTGCAGCTCGACGGCGGACAGCACTTCGACCCACTGGGTGTTTTCGTCCGGCTCGCCGGTGCTCAGGAAGCAGGCTTCCAGGGAGGCCGACGGCGGGTAGTTACCGGTGAAGAACGAGGTGTCGATGTCCACGCCCTTGATCGAGCCGGCCACGCCGAGGCGGATCACCGCGCTGTCATAGCCTTCGAAACGTTTGCGGCGCGACTCCCAGCCGTCCATCCACTTGCCGTTGTCATCGAACACGCCTTCCTTCCAGACGGCCGGGGTCGGCTGGAACAGGCGGTTGGCGTCGGCGAACCAGTCATCGGTGACCGAGAGGATCCTGGTGCCCAGGCGGGCGTCGGCCAGGTTGACGAATTTCTCGAAAGGTACGGCGTAAGCTTTCATGCTTTTTGTCTGCCTTTTAATGAGGGGCTGGGGAGGCTTGCCGGATTCAGGTACGGCTCGCTAAAGGGTCAGTAGGCGGAACAGGGCGATCTTGTTGATCTCGGCCAGTGCGCACTGGAACTCGGTGTCCACCGGGTTGTGGATGCGCTCTTCGAACGCGGCCAGGATCTGATGCCGGTTGCTGCCTTTTACCGCCATGATGAAGGGAAACTTGAACTTGGCTTTATAGGCGTCGTTCAGCTCGGTGAAGCGCTGGAACTCTTCGTTCGAGCATTGGTGAATACCGGCGCCGGCCTGTTCGTTGGTGCTGGCTTCGGTCAACTGGCCCTGGACGGCGGCTTTGCCGGCCAGGTCCGGGTGGGCGTTGATCAGGGCCAGCTGGCTGGCGTGATCGGCGCTCAAGAGGATGTCGCTCATGCGTTGGTGCAGCGTCTCGATCTCGTCGAGGTCGGGATCCAGGCCCAGGTCGAAAGCCTTTTCGGCGACCCAGGGCGAATGTTCGTAGATATCGGCGAAGGCCTGGACGAAGGCTTCGCGGCTCAAGGTCGAGGGTTTGAGGGTCTGGAAGGCAGTCATTTCGCAGCTCCCTGGAAAGGGTGGGTGGCGTGCCAGTGACGGGCGATATCGACCCGGCGACTGAACCAGACCCGGTCATGGCCCTTGACGTATTCGATGAAGCGCTGGAGGGCGGCCAGGCGTGCCGGGCGGCCGATCAGGCGGCAGTGCAAGCCGATGGAGAGCATCTTTGGCGCTTCGTCGCCTTCAGCGTAGAGCACGTCGAAGGCATCCTTGAGGTACTGGTAGAAATCGTCGCCGGTGTTGAAGCCCTGCACCTGGGTGAAGCGCATGTCGTTGGTGTCGAGCGTGTAGGGAATCACCAGGTGCGGCTTGCCGGTGGGGCTGTTGGGCTCCCAGTAGGGCAGGTCGTCGTCGTAGGTGTCCGAGTCATAGAGGAAGCCGCCTTCCTCCATCACCAGCTTGCGGGTGTTCGGCCCGGTGCGCCCGGTGTACCAGCCCAGCGGACGTTCGCCGCTGATCTCGGTGAGGATGCGGATGGCTTCGAGCAGGTGCTCGCGCTCCTGGGCTTCGTCCATGTACTGGTAGTCGATCCAGCGGTAACCGTGGCTGCAGATCTCGTGGCCGGCCTCGACCATGGCGCGGATCACGTCCGGGTGGCGCTGCGCGGCCATGGCCACGGCGAATACGGTCAGGGGAATATCGAAGCGCTTGAACAGCTTGAGAATCCGCCACACGCCGGCACGGCTGCCATACTCGTAGAGCGACTCCATGCTCATGTTGCGCGCGCCCTGCAGAGGCTGCGCCGCGACCATTTCCGAGAGGAAGGACTCGGATTCCGAGTCACCATGGAGGATGTTGCGTTCGCCGCCTTCTTCGTAGTTGAGCACGAAGGACAAGGCGATGCGGGCATTGCCCGGCCAATGGGGGTGAGGCGGGTTGCTGCCGTAACCGATCAGGTCGCGTGGGTAGTCGGCGCTCACTGCAGTCTTCCTTCTTGTTCGTGGTGACGGTTGCGTGGTGCCCCGTCAAAACCGGGTGGCGTCACGGCGATGGAGTGATTGTATACAACTTTATATTCATTTTGTAAGCCCGTTTTTTTGCATTTCTTTCCGCCGAATGACTGCACGTTTCGCCCTGGGAAACCGTGCAAGAAACTTGCCTGTTCGGTCAGTTAATGCTTTGCAGGTCTTGCACTGGCAAGCGATTGCGCTGGATTCGTGGCCGGTAGGGGTTGGGCGGAGGTGGCGGAAAAAATGTCGAATTTATTGTGTACAATATTTTGTAAAAATGTCTTAATAATTTTCGAGCCGCGTCAGCTGGTGTTTTGCCAGGGGCCGGTTTCTCCTTTATCCACTGACTCCGGGAGGCGCGAGGCCTGATCTGCCTGAAGGGCGGGCCGGCCCGCAGAATCAATGGGACGTTTGACTACACATGTTTTGGATGCCGCACATGGCTGCCCCGGCAGTTCGATCAAGGTCGAGCTGTACAGGGTCGAAGGCGCACAGCTGGAGCTGGTTGCCAGCGCCCTGACCAACAGCGACGGGCGCTGCGACGCGCCGTTGCTGCAAGGGGCCGATTACCGCTCCGGGGTCTATCAGTTGCAGTTCCAGGCCGGTGACTACTATCGGGCTCGCGGCGTGACGCTGCCGGAGCCGGCGTTCCTCGACGTGGTGGTGCTGCGTTTCGGGATCAGTGCCGAGCAGGATCACTACCATGTACCGTTGCTGATTTCGCCTTACAGCTATTCGACCTACCGAGGCAGCTAGATTCCCCAAGCATCTGCGCAAAAGCTTCCTTGGTTATTTGCCCGCTTTCACTGCGGGCTTTTTTATGTCTCGCGATTGGGTTGGCAGAGGTTGTGATGGTGAATGTGAGGGCCTCTTCGCGGGCAAGCTCCGCTCCCACAATGTCCGAGTCAATCTCGGTATTGTGTACAGACACAAAGCTGTGGGAGCGGAGCTTGCCCGCGAAGAGGCCATTACTGGCACTCCATCTCTAACGGCTCAACAACGACACCGCGCCCGCCCCACCGAACAACCCGGCGCTGATCCGGTTGAACCAGCCCTGCCCCTTGCCGCTGCGCAAATACCCCGCCGCACCATGGGCGCCGAGGCCATAAGCCAGCTTGCACAGCAGGTCCAGCACGGTCCAGGTGGCGATCATCACCAGCAACTGGCCGAGAAACGGTTGGTCGGCCTTGAGGAACTGCGGCAGGAAGGCGGCGAAGAACAGGATGTCCTTCGGGTTGCTGGCGCCGAGCACAAAGGCGCGCCCAAACAGGGCACGAAAGCGCGGGACCGGCGCGGTTTCGGGCACATTCGCCGCCCGTGCCGGTTGCCGTGATTGCTGCCAGCTCTGCCAGGCGAGGTAGAACAGGTACAACGCGCCGACAATCTTCAGGGCACTGAACAACCGCTCCGAGGCCAGCAGCAACGCACCCAGGCCCAGGGCCGAGGCGCTCAACAAGCAGATCGAGGCGCTGACACCGCCGAGAAAGGCCGGGTATGAGCGACGCAATCCATAATTCAGGCTGTTGCTGATCATCAGCAGCGACAGTGGCCCGGGGATCAGGATCACCACCAGGGCGGCACTGCTGAACAACAACCAGGTTTCCAGACTCATCAGGTTTCTCCCTTCGTACAAAAGCCCCACCGAAGTGAGGCTGGTTACTACCGCCTGGGTTCTCTTACAGAAAGATGAACTTGGCGATAAAAATGGCGCACAACACCCACAGGCTGATGGAAATATCCTTGAACTTGCCGGTCCCGGCCTTCAGCGCCACATAGGTGATAAAACCCAGGGCAATGCCGTCGGCGACCGAAAAAGTCAGTGGCATCATGATCGCCGTGACAATCGCCGGAATGCTGTCTGTCGCGTCGTCCCACTCGATATGCGCCATGCCACTCATCATCAGCATTGCCACGTAAATCAGCGCGCCGGCGGTCGCGTACGCAGGGATCATGCCAGCCAGCGGGGCAAAGAACATGGCCGCGACAAACAGGATACCTACAGTAACAGCGGTCAGACCAGTCCGACCACCAGCGGCAACACCCGCGGCACTTTCCACGTAGCTGGTGACCGGCGGCACACCGACCACCGCACCGAATACGCTGGAGACGCTGTCCGCCTTCATGGCCCGGGACAGGTTCTCGATGCGGCCTTCGGCGTTCACCAGGCCGGCGCGCTGGGCGACGCCCATCAGGGTGCCGGCGGTGTCGAACATGTGTACGAAGAGGAAGGCCAGGACCACGCTGATCATGCTGACGTTGAACACGCCCTTCAGGTCCATGGCCATCCAGGTCGGGGCCAGGCTCGGTGGCGTGGAAAAGATGCCGTGGTATTCCACCAGGCCCAGGCCCCAGCCGGCCAGGGTCACGGTGATGATGCTGATCAGGATGGCGCCGAAGACCCGGTGGTAGCTGAGGATCGCGATCATCAGGAAGCAGATCGCCGCCAGCAGCGGGCCGGGTTCATGCAGGGATCCGAGCTTGATCAGGGTGGCGGGGCTGGCGACGACGATCCCGGCGGTTTTCAGGCCGATCACCCCGAGAAACAACCCGACCCCTGCACCCATCGCATGGCGCAGGCTGACGGGAATGCTGTTGAGCAACCATTCGCGGATCCGCGACAGGGTCAGGGCCATGAACAGCACGCCGGAGATAAACACCGCGCCGAGGGCGGTTTCCCAGTGATAACCCATAGTGCCGACCACGGTGTAGGTGAAGAACGCGTTCAGGCCCATGCCCGGGGCCAGGCCCACCGGCCAGTTGGCGTACAGGCCCATCAGCAGGCAGCCGAGGGCGGCGGCGATGCAGGTGGCGACAAAGGCGGCGCCGTGGTCGATACCGGCGTCAGCCATGATGTTCGGGTTGACGAAGATGATGTAGGCCATGGTGATGAAGGTGGTCACCCCGGCGATCAGTTCGGTTTTCACCGTGGTGCCATGCAACCTGAGCTTGAACAGGCGTTCCAGCAGACCGGAACTTGACGGTGGCGACAGGTCCAGCAGGGGGGCTTCGGATTTGCGGCTTTCCACAGCGAGTACTCCTCAAGAGTTTTATTGTTATTTCCAGAGCCGGACGCAAGGGCGGGCAGCGGCTCTTTGAGGCAGCACGGGTTTGTTGACTATAAAGTCAGGAACTCGCACGAAACGAATTATGCTTTTGTATACAAATAAAGCAAATAATGTTTTTTGATTTGTGTGCGATACGTCGGAAGGTGGCGTCTTGTCGGCGGGAGTTGTCTCTAAACCTGTAGGAGCCGGCTTGCTGGCGATCGCAATCTGACAGTCGACATCTCTATCGCCTGATAAACCGCTATCGCCAGCCCGCCGGCTCCTGCAAGGGGTGTATCAGGAAGGGCGGTTCTCCCCCAGCGCCAGGTTCACCGCCAGCCAGCCGTCCACCGCGGCTTCACCGGCCTGGGCAAAGGCCTTCTGCAACAACTTGACCTGCTCACGGCGCAACGACTCTTCCAGGCTTGCCCCGTCCGCCGTCAGGCGCAGCAGGCGTTTGCGCTTGTCGGTCTCGGACGCAAGGCTGCGCACCAGGTCCATTTCAGTCAGTTGACGCAACGGCATGTTCAGCGCCTGTTTGCTGACGCCGAGCAAGGCCAGCAGCTCCTTGACGCTCACGTCCGGGTAACGGGCGATAAAAAACACAATGCGCTGGTGCACCCGGCTCAAGCCACGACGCTCGAGCATTTCGTCGGCTTTGGCGGTGAACGCCTGGTAACCGAAAAAGAAAGCCTGCATGGCGTCTTGCTGGGCATTCGAATTTTTAAGGTCAAGCATGTTGACGTATTGGCTCTCGGCGTCGTAATTTCGGTCAAGCAGTTTGACGTACTTTTCGCTCACTTAGCTACCGGTGACCTGCCATGGCCTTCTCCGAACGCGTGACCCGTCTGAAAAGCTCCCTGATTCGTGAAATCCTCGCCGCCGCACAGCGTCCCGAGGTGATGTCGTTCGCCGGTGGGCTGCCGGCCGAAGCGATGCTGCCGACATTGGCATGGGAGGGGATGCCAGTCGCCATGGGGCAGTACGGCATGAGTGAGGGCGAGCCGGCCTTGCGTGAAGCCTTGGCCGCCGAGGCGCGGGCGCGGGGTATCGACTGCCAGGCCAGCCAGGTATTGGTGGTCAGCGGGTCGCAGCAGGCCCTGGATCTGGCGGCCAAGCTGTACATCGACAAGGGCACCGATATTCTCCTTGAGGCCCCGACCTATCTGGCGGCCCTGCAGATTTTCCAGCTGTTCGGTGCCGATTGCCTGAGTATCCCCCAGGAGCATGACGGACCTGATCTGCTCCAGTTGCGCGCCCGCCTGGAAAAACACAACCCGGCCTTTATCTACCTGATCCCGACCTTCCAGAACCCGTCCGCCGTTTGCTATAGCGAAGCCAAGCGCGCCGCCGTGGCGGCATTGCTCGATGAGTTCGGGGTGACCTTGATCGAAGACGAGCCCTATCGTGAGCTCAGTTACGATGGCGTCAGCGCGGTACCGATTGCCGGGCGCTTGCAGCGTGCCAGCTGGATCTACAGCGGCACCGTTTCCAAGACCCTGGCCCCCGGCTTGCGGGTCGGTTACCTGATTGCCAGCCCGGACCTGTTCCCCCATCTGCTCAAGCTCAAGCAGTCGGCGGACCTGCACACCAACCGCATCGGCCAGTGGCAGGCGTTGCAGTGGATAGGTACGGAAAAGTATCGCCAGCACCTGGTGCAACTCCGTGACTTTTACCGGGTCAGACGGGATGCCTTTCAACAGGCATTGGAGTGCCACTTCGCTGACCTGGCCGATTGGCAGGTGCCACAGGGCGGTTTGTTCTTCTGGCTGACCCTCAAGCAGCCGCTGGATACCCGTACCTTGCTCGCCGAGGCGTTGAGCCGGGACGTCGCATTCATGCCCGGCGAACCTTTTTTTGCCGAACCGGAGCGTAATCCGGGTAATCTTCGTCTCAACTTCAGTCACATCGCACCGGAGCGCCTGGACGAAGGTCTCAAGCGCCTGGCTGCTGTCATCCGTCACGCACAGGCTGCACAAGCGGCTTAAGGGGAGGGCCATGTACAAGGTTTATGGCGATTACCAGTCGGGCAATTGCTACAAGATCAAGCTGATGCTGCACTTGCTGGGGCAGGAATATCGCTGGCACCCGGTGGACATCCTCAAGGGTGACACCGAGACCCCGGAATTCCTGGCGAAGAACCCCAACGGCAAAGTCCCGGTGCTGGAGCTGGAAGACGGCACCTGCCTGTGGGAGTCCAACGCGATTCTCAACTTCCTGGCCGATGGCAGCGAGTTCCTGCCGACCGAGCCGCGTCTGCGCACCCAGGTCCTGCAATGGCAGTTCTTCGAGCAGTACAGCCACGAGCCCTATATCGCGGTGGCGCGGTTTATCGAGTTCTACCTGGGCCTGCCGGAGGAGCGTCGCGAGGAATACCTCAAGCTGCAGAAGCGTGGGCACAAGGCGCTGAAGGTGATGGAGAAGCAGCTTCAGCAAACCCCGTACCTGGTGGGCGAGCACTATTCGATCGCCGACATCGCGCTGTATGCCTATACCCATGTGGCCCATCAGGGTGGCTTCGACTTGAGCGAATACCCAGGCATCCAGGCCTGGTTGCAGCGGGTGGCCAGCCATCCGAAGCATGTCGGCATGCTTGATTGAGCGATAGATTCAGAAACACCTGAACCGGCCTCAGGGCCGGTTTATTTTTGCCCGCGCAAGCACTTTTGCCGCCGGCGAGGTCCTACGAGAACTTGGTTTTTTATCCATTGAACGGGGTGCCGTCCATGAAATACCCACTCATAGCGTTTTTGACAATCGGCCTGCTGGGCCTGGCCGCGGGTGTACAGGCAGCCGATAACTGCGATGCCAACCAGGCGTCGATGAATGAATGTGCGGGCAAGGCCTTCAAGCAGGCCGACAACGACCTGAACACCTACTACAAGACCCAGATGGATTACCTGAAGACCCCGGCCAACAAGGCCGCGCTCCAGGACGCCCAGCGCAAGTGGCTGGCTTTCCGTGACGCCGATTGCCTGTATCAGAATGGCAAGCCGGCGGATGGCGGTTCGATCTGGCCGTTGCTTGATCTGCAGTGCAAGACTGAACTGACCAAGCAACGGGCGGCGCAATTGAAGGCCTATACCGAATGCCGTGATGAAACCAATGGTTGCCGTAATTGACGGCGACCGGATTCAGGCGGCGGCAAAGCGCTTGTCCAGGTAATCGATGATCACCTTGGACTCGTACATCCAGGTGGTCTGGCCGTTTTCTTCGATGCGCAGGCACGGCACCTTGATCTTGCCGCCTTGCTCGAGCAGGGTCTGGCGATCCTGTTCGTTGTTCTTCGCGTCACGCAGGGCCACTGGTACGTTCAGACGGCGCAGGGTGCGGCGGGTTTTCACGCAGAACGGGCAGGCGTGGAACTGATACAGGGTCAGGTCCCTGGCTGCGGCATCGACCTTGGCCTGGTCCGGCGCGGAGCGCTTTTGCTTGCTTGGTCGGGTGAGGAAATCGATGAAGATGATGAGTTGGCCCAGGCCGACTCGAAGTGCTTTGACGAACACGGGATAGCCTCGCGGGCGGTGGAGAAGGGGCGCAGCTTACCTGATTTTCCCCATGCGAAAAAAAACCGGCGATGAGTGCCGGTTTTTTCTGTCGCCCGATCTTACTTGATCAGCGCCAGGAACTCGCTGCGGGTCGCGGCGTTTTCGCGGAACTCACCGAGCATCACCGAGGTGATCATCGACGAATTCTGTTTCTCCACGCCGCGCATCATCATGCACATGTGCTTGGCTTCGATCACCACCGCCACACCCAGGGCACCGGTCACCTGCTGGACTGCATCGGCGATCTGGCGGCTGAGGTTTTCCTGGATCTGCAGGCGGCGGGCGTACATGTCGACGATACGCGCGACCTTGGACAGGCCCAGCACCTTGCCACTCGGGATGTAGGCCACATGGGCCTTGCCGATAAAGGGCAGCAGGTGGTGTTCGCACAACGAGTAGAGCTCGATGTCCTTGACCAGCACCATTTCGCTGTTGTCAGAGCTGAACAAGGCACCGTTGGTGACTTCTTCCAGGCTCTGTTCGTAACCGCGGCAAAGGTACTGCATGGCTTTGGCGGCGCGCTTGGGCGTGTCGAGCAGACCCTCGCGGGAGACGTCCTCGCCGAGTTGGCCGAGGATCTCGGTGTAATTCTGTTCCAGGGACATGAAGCTACCTGTGGGAGTCTACGCAAAGAACAAGGATACGGCGGCTGGCAGCCGCCTGCAAATTCGATGACAGTTCGGTTACTCGTCGCGACCTTCCATCATGGTCCGTTTCAGCATCACATACACCGCGCCCGCGCCGCCATGCTTCGGCTGGCAGGAGGTGAAACCCAGGACCTGGGCATGCTGCCGGAGCCAGGTGTTGACGTGGCTCTTGATCATCGGGCGCTTGCCGTCCAGGCGCACGGCCTTGCCATGGGTGACGCGCACGCAGCGGATTTCGAATCTGGTCGCCTCGGCGAGAAACGCCCAGAGGGTTTCCCGGGCTTTTTCCACGCTCATGCCGTGCAGGTCGAGGCTGCCTTCGAAGGGGATCTGGCCGATCTTGAGCTTGCGCATCTGGCTTTCCTGGACCCCGTCGCGAGCCCAGTGCAGGTCGTCTTCGGGACCGACGTCGATGACGAACTGGTCGGACAGCCCGTCCACGGCGGTGTCCTGCACCCGCACCGTGGCCGCCTGGCGCAGCTTGGCCAGTTGCGCGCGGTCGGACTTGGGTTTGCCGGTGTCGGCACGGTCATGCTTGATCGGCTTGACGCCGCGGATCTCGCTTTTGAACAGGGAAAAGTCGTCGTCTTGCATGTCAGCCTCCGCAGGGCCTGGCAGTTTACCCAAGTCCCCCGGGTGTCGTCACAGTCGATTGCGCGCAGGTGCTTGATCAGTCGTGCTTTTTCATCAGGTGAGGGGCGATGTTCAGCCCATGGCGGCTGCGCATCCGGCGACGGCTGCGGCGCCACAGCCAGACCCCGAACCAGAGCGTCAGTACGCCCACGCCCAAGGCCACCGCCGAACCGGTCGGCGTGGCATTCAAATCCCCCAGTGCCGGCGCATGGCCGAGCAGGCTGGCCGCGCCGGCCATCACCAGCAACACCCCGAGGGTGGCCAACAGCGCCGCAATGGCAGCGCTCAAACGCGAGCCCCAGGTGCTCTGGCCCCGGGGGCGCAGGCGGCGAGCGTCAAAACCATCGGATATCTTCATTCCGATTTCCTCTATGAGTATCGGCCCTTCGACCGGGAGATGGTCGGCTTGTTCCTGATGTGTCCGGGAAATCGGAAAATGAGACGCGATTGACTGGAGTAATGGATGGGCGGTCGTCAGGACAGCCCATCGCAGCCGCTAGCCGATCAGGTCTTTGGTCTGCGCCAGGGTAGCGAAGTTGTCCGCCATGATCGCCATCTCGGTGCGCTGGACCTGGGCGGCGCTGATGATTTCATCTTTGTGGGGCAGGTCGCGGGTCGCGCAGGCATCTTCCACCAGGGTGCAGCGGAAGCCCAGGTTCTTCGCCGCGCGCACCGTGGTGCTGACGCTGGAGTGGCTCATGAAGCCACAGACGATCAGGTCCAGGGAACCGAGCTCCTGCAGGTGTTTCTCCAGGCCCGTGCCGTGAAAGGCACTGGGCAGCAGCTTGCCGATCAGGGTTTCGTCGCCCTGGGGTTCCAGCCCCGGAATGAACTCACCGCGTTCGCCCTGCGGGTCGAACAGACCGCCCACGGTGCCCAGGTGACGGATATGCACGATGGGCCGACCGGCCTGGCGGGCGGCGGCAACCAGTTGCTTGATATTGTCGACGGCAGCGTCCATGCCGGACAAGGCCAGCGGGCCGCTGAGATATTCTTTCTGGGCGTCGATGATCAACAGGCTGGCATGGCTCAGATTGGCGGCTGCATAACCACGGCCGCTGAGTTGAAACATCGTCTTTGGAACGGACATTCGGGGCTCCTTTGAGTGGGGCTTTTACCGCATTGTCCTCCGGCTGAGCGCGTATGTGAATCGCTACCCGTGCAGGCGGCGTGGTTACTGGGCTGTAGCCGTGTCAAGGGTTGTTTGCCGGCGCGCGAAACGGCACGCGATGATGTCTTTTGGCCTTATTTTCACCGGGTCGCGGTTTGGCTGTTAGAATCGCCCGTCTTTTTTTCCAGGAGCCTACCGCCGTGATCACTTCCCGCCTGCGCACGCTGCGCGACCATATTCGTTGGGCTGTCAGCCGCTTCCATGGCGCGGATCTGTTTTTCGGCCATGGCACCGACAATGCCTGGGACGAGGCGCGTCAATTGGTCCTGGGGGCCTTGCACCTGCCTTGGGAAATCGCCGACAGCTACCTCGACTGCCGCCTGGAAGACGATGAGCTGAGCCACGTGCAACACCTGCTCAAGCGTCGCATCGAAGACCGTGTGCCCACCGCCTACCTGCTGGGTGAGGCATGGTTCTGCGGCATGTCGTTTATCGTCGACGAGCGGGTGCTGATTCCGCGTTCGCCGATTGGCGAGTTGATCGAAGGCCGCTTCGCTCCGTGGCTGGCAAACGAGCCGGCGCGGATTCTCGACCTGTGCACCGGCTCCGGTTGCATCGGTATCGCCTGTGCCTATGAGTTCCAGCAGGCGGAAGTGGTGTTGGCCGACCTGTCGTTCGAAGCATTGGAAGTGGCCAACCAGAATATCGAGCGCCATGGCGTCGATGAGCGGGTGTTCACGGTCCAGGGCGATGGCTTCGACGGTCTGCCCGGCCAGCGTTTCGACCTGATCGTGTCCAATCCTCCTTATGTGGATGCCGAGGATTTTGCCGACATGCCGGAGGAATACCAGCACGAACCCGAGCTGGGCCTGGCCTGTGGCGAAGACGGCCTGAACCTGGTACGGCGGATGCTGGCCGAGGCGGCGGACCATCTGACCGAGAAGGGCCTGCTGATTGTCGAGGTCGGTAACAGCCAGGTGCATGTCGAGGCGTTGTACCCCGAGGTGGACTTTGCCTGGCTGGACTTCGAGCGGGGCGGGCATGGCGTGTTCATGCTCACGGCCGAGCAGTGCCGGGCGCATCAGGCCTTGTTCGCTGCCAGGATCTGAAGAACGGACACCGACCTGTAAGGAGCATGGCTTGCCAGCGAAGCTTTTGGCGTCAAGGACGCCTTCGCTGGCAAGCCATGCTCCTACAAGGTGTGTGGTGTTCTGAATTCCGACGAGTGAACCGTTTAAGTCGCCAGGCCCGCCCGGCAAGGCGGGCCAGAGGCAAGCCTTCCCTCGATTATCTGCAAAGCCCGCCATAGAGAGGCGTACAGCGGTATTTCGAGATAAATAAATCTCCCTTTTTTCGTCAATTCCGGTATAGTGCGCGCCGGCCTTTAACCGGGCCGCGTTTAGGTAATGCAATTCCCCGAAGTCAGCTTCGGCTGCTGTCCGCCATGCGGACTATCCTTGACGATTCTTTCATTCAATCGTTTTCGCAAATCCCCGCCGACAAAGCTGCCAGGGTGACTCTCAGAGTCTTACAAGGCATGCGCAGCTTTGGAGCATGGGTCTTTGCGGATGCACTTAGAGGCAGACCCATGACCCAGGAAATCGGCGGCTTCGCCGCTTTTAATCTTAATCCGAATATTCTTGCAGCCGTCACCGCGACTGGCTACGAAGAGCCTTCGGCTATCCAGCAGCAATCGATCCCGATCATCATGGCCGGCCACGACATGATTGGCCAGGCGCAAACCGGTACGGGTAAAACCGCTGCGTTCGCCCT
>Ga0302153_10000172_pt1 | contig 36320 bp, 33 predicted proteins | sample I_Bog_N2_2_FD_192429 | JGI IMG/M metagenome (GOLD analysis project Ga0302153, IMG submission 192429) | Peat permafrost microbial communities from Stordalen Mire near Abisko, Sweden - I_Bog_N2_2 | ecosystem: Environmental > Terrestrial > Soil > Wetlands > Peat | place: Sweden: Abisko, Stordalen... | reverse complement strand
CGCTTGAAACGACGCAGAGCTACGTCGAAGGGTTCGTTCTCTTTAACTTTGACGGCTGGCATCCAGAGCTACCTTCATTCATTACCGGGGTCGACGTCCTCAGGCAAAAGCGCACTGGAGATCGTCGGTTTTTAAGGGTTGCGGATGTTAACCCCTCATGACGCGGAATGCAAAGCCTCTGATCGAAAACCGCTGGTAGGGGCCTGGAGTGACGACTATTATGCGCGCCTTCGAATCTAGCCTCTACAAGGCGCAAACCCATGCTAGTACTGGGATTAGAAACCTCCTGCGACGAAACCGGCGTCGCGCTGTACGACAGTGAACGCGGGCTTCTCGCCGATGCGTTGTTCAGTCAGATCGACCTGCATCGTGCCTATGGTGGCGTGGTGCCGGAGCTGGCCTCCCGCGATCACGTCAAGCGCATGCTGCCGTTGATCCGCCAGGTCCTGGCCGAGGCCGACTGTGGGCCGACCGAGATCGACGCGATTGCCTACACGGCCGGCCCGGGGCTGGTCGGGGCCTTGCTGGTCGGGGCTTCGTGTGCCCAGGCCCTGGCCTTTGCCTGGAATATACCGGCGCTTGGCGTGCATCACATGGAAGGCCATTTACTGGCGCCGATGCTGGAAGAGCGACCACCGGAGTTTCCGTTCGTCGCTTTGTTGGTCTCCGGCGGGCACACGCAGCTGGTTCGGGTCGATGGCATCGGCCAATACGCGTTGCTGGGGGAAAGTCTGGATGACGCGGCCGGCGAAGCTTTCGACAAGACCGCGAAGATGATGGGGCTCAATTATCCGGGCGGTCCGGAAATCGCCCGGCTGGCCGAGCAGGGTGTGGCGGGGCGCTTCGCCTTCCCGCGGCCGATGTGCGATCGCCCGGGGCTGGATTTCAGTTTCAGTGGTTTGAAAACCTTCGCCCTGAATACCTGGCAGCAGTGCGCGAGCACTGGAGACGACGGCGAGCAAACCCGTTGCGACATCTCTCTGGCCTTCCAGCAGGCGCTGGTGGAGACTTTGACCATCAAGTGCAAGCGTGCGTTGAAGCAGGCGGGTATGAAGCGTCTGGTGATCGCCGGGGGGGTCAGTGCCAACAAGGCCCTGCGTGTTTCCCTGGAAAAGATGCTCGGTGAGATGAAGGGCGACGTGTTCTATGCCCGTCCCGAGTTCTGCACCGATAATGGCGCGATGATTGCGTTTGCCGGGTGCCAGCGCTTGCAGGCCGGACAGAAGGAAAGCCTGGCGATCAGCGTGCAGGCGCGTTGGCCGATGGAGCAGTTGTCGGCGATTTGAACCGAGGTCGATGGAAGATGGCAGGTGAGTCATCTTCACGATCAAGATCAGAAATGTCGTTCGCGCCCTGCGAAAAGGTCGCGTAGATTGCCGCGATGGCGCCAGACGATCAGCCCGGTCACCACGCTCATCGGCAGCAACGCCGCCGGTTCCTGCCAGGCCAGCAGCGGCAGGGTCAGCGGTGTGGCGATCAAGGCGGCCAGCGAGCTGGTGCGGGTGAGGTAGAAGGTCAGCAGCCAGGTCAGCAGGGCCAGCAGGGCAGCGGGGGGATACAGCCCCAGCAGCATGCCGGCGGCCGTGGCGACGCCTTTGCCGCCGCGAAAGCGGAAGTACAACGGAAACAGGTGGCCGAGGACGGCGCAGAGCCCGACCCAGGCTTGCTGCTGGAGCGACAGCCCGGCGAAGCCGGCGATCAGCACCGGCAGCAGGCCTTTGCAGAGGTCGCCGAGCAAGGTCAGGATGGCCAGCTTCTTGCCGGCCAGGCGCAGCATGTTGGTCGCGCCGGCATTGCCTGAGCCACTCATTCGCGGATCGGGATTTCCCGTGAGGCGGCTGAGCAAAATGGCGAAGGACAGAGAGCCGAGCAGGTAGGCGAGGATCGCCAGTAACCAAAACATGCTAACTATTCCGGGCGGGGACGCCCTGATTCTAACGGCGCATTGCGCCCTTGTCGTGCTGCGGAGAGAAGTGCTTGGACAGAGTGTTTATCGAGGGCCTGGAAGTCGACACCGTGATCGGTGCCTATGACTGGGAGCGCGGCATCCGTCAGTGCCTGCGCCTTGATCTCAGTTTTGCCTGGGACAACCGCCCGGCGGCGGCCGGCGACGATCTGAGCCTGGCCCTCGATTATGCGAGCGTTTCTGCACGCATCCAGCTGTTTGCCGAGCAGTCGCAGTTCCAACTGGTGGAGACTTTCGCCGAGCGTCTGGCCCAGGTGCTGATGAGCGAGTTCCAGATTCCCTGGTTGCACCTCAAGCTGACCAAACCGGGGGCCGTTGCGGCGGCCAGGGGCGTGGGCGTGGAGATCGAGCGCGGATGTCGCTAACTCAGGTTTATCTCGGGCTCGGCAGTAATATCGAGCGCGAAACCCACTTGTGTGCCGGATTGGATGCGCTGGCCGTGTTCCTGGTGGATATCCGCTGTTCGGCGGTGTTCGAAAGCCAGCCGGTGGGCATCAAGAGCGGGCCGTTCTTCAATCTGGTGGTGTCGGCGTTTACCGACCTGCCCTTGCAGGAGCTGGATCGGCGATTGAAGTTCATTGAGGCCGACAACGGCCGCTATGCGCCGGACCGCAAGGGGCTGCCGCTGGATATCGATGTGCTGTTGTATGGTGAGCTGGTCGGGAATTTCGACGGGCTGATCCTGCCTCGGGCGGAAATTCTCAAGAATGCCTTTGTGTTGTGGCCGTTGGCGCTGATTGCGCCGGACCGTTTGCATCCCGAGGCGGGGAAGTCTTTCGCGACGTTGTGGGAAGAAGCGCGGATCGATCAGGTGTTGGCCCCTGTGGCTTTTGAGTGGCGTGGGGGGCAGTTGACGCCCCCGGATCTGTTGCGCACTTAGCCTGTGGCCTGCTCCTTGTAAGCCTTGAGAGCTTTCAGGCGCTCACGCTTGAGCGCTTCACCCAGCTCCGGCCCTTTGAAGCCCTTCTCCAGCAGCGGCTGAACCGCGACCGCCTTGGCGACCGCTGCTGCCCCGCGCAAATAATCTGCCTGTGGATAAGTTCGCTCCTCCAGCCCCAGGCGCCCGCGCGCGTCCATCTCGCAGGCGGCGATAAACTCCTGGAAACGCTGCGGGCGCCGGTAGACATCGAAACTCTGCAGGAACTCCAGCAAGGTCGAGGCCTTGAGCTCCAGGGCGCGATGGCCATGGGTGTGGTATTCGCCCACCAGCAACGCCAGCTCCTGGCAGTCGCGCGGCACCTTGTAGCGCTCGTTCACTGCCTTGATCAGCTTCAGCCCCTTGAACTCGTGGGCAATATGCTTCGGCCACTCGCTTTCGGGTGTCAGCCCCTTGCCGAGGTCGTGCAGCAGGCAGGCCCAGCGCACCGTCAGTGGCTGCTGATGGCGCGCGGCTTGTTCCAGGACGCTCAGGGTATGCACGCCGCTGTCGATTTCCGGGTGGTGGGCTTCAGGTTGCGGCACCCCGAACAGCGCGTCGACTTCCGGAAACAGCGCGGCCAGCGCGCCGCAATCGCGCAGCACCTGGATAAACACCTGGGGTTGCTCTTCCATCAGCGCGCGGGAGATTTCCTTCCAACTGCGCTCCGGTGTCAGGGCCTGCAGCTCGCCCGATTCGGCCAGCTGGCGCATCAGCGCGAGGGTCTCGGGGACTACCTTGAAACCCATAGCGGCATAGCGCGCGGCAAAGCGGGCAACACGCAGGACCCGGAGGGGATCTTCGGCAAAAGCGGGAGAAACATGACGCAGAAGGCGGGCGTCGAGATCGGCCTGGCCGTGGTAGGGATCGGTCAGGTTGCCGTGCTCGTCTTCAGCCATGGCATTGATGGTCAGGTCCCGGCGGATCAGGTCTTCTTCCAGGGTGACATCGGGGCTGGCGTGGAAAATGAACCCGCCATAACCACGCCCGCTCTTGCGTTCGGTCCGGGCCAGGGCGTATTCCTCGCCACTCGAGGGGTGAAGAAAAACCGGAAAATCCGCGCCGACCGGGCGAAAGCCCTTGGCCTGCATCTCTTCGGCGCTGGCACCCACCACCACCCAGTCGATATCGGTAACCGGCTGACCCAGCAGGCGATCGCGAACCGCGCCGCCGACTTTATAAATCTGCATGAAAAACCTCCGTTGGCACGACAGGATAACCTGTGGATCGCACCAACGGAGGCGAGGGTGTCATTCAGAGATGAATCACGGCCAGGTCCAGTCGACCGTATTCCCCTTCGCTGTGCTCGCCCTTGGGCGGGACGTGGTGGGTTTTCATGACCTGGTCGCCTTGCAGGGTTTCCAGGTGGATATCGAAGCCCCAGAGGCGGTGCAGGTGCTTGAGCACTTCCTCGGTGGAGTCGCCCAGGGGTTTGCGGTCATGTTGCTGGTGACGCAGGGTCAGTGAACGGTCGCCGCGGCGGTCGATGCTCCAGATCTGCACGTTGGGTTCGCGGTTACCCAGGTTGTACTGGGCGGCCAGGGTTTCACGGATGGTCTGGTAGCCGCCTTCGTCATGGATGGCCGGCACCAGCAGGTCGTCGCGCTGGTCGTCATCGAGGATGCTGAACAGCTTGAGGTCGCGAATCACTTTCGGTGACAGGTACTGCAGGATAAAACTCTCGTCCTTGAAACTGCTCATGGCGAACTTGATGCTCGAGAGCCAGTCGCTGCCGGCCAGTTCCGGGAACCAGTGACGGTCTTCTTCCGTCGGCTCCTCGCACATGCGCCGAATGTCGCGGTACATGGCAAACCCCAGGGCATAGGGGTTGATGCCGCTGTAGTAAGGGCTGTCGAAGCCCGGTTGGAAGACCACGCTGGTGTGGGAGGTGAGGAATTCCATCATGAAGCCGTCGGTGACCAGCCCTTCGTCGTAGAGATCGTTCATCAGGGTGTAGTGCCAGAAGGTTGCCCAGCCTTCGTTCATCACCTGGGTCTGGCGTTGCGGGTAGAAGTACTGGGCGATCTTGCGCACGATCCGGACGATTTCCCGCTGCCAGGGCTCCAGCAACGGCGCGTGTTTTTCGATGAAATAGAGGATGTTTTCCTGGGGTTCGGAGGGGAAGCGTGCGTTGTCCTTGTCGCTGAATTTATCCGCGCCCTTGGGAATGGTGCGCCACAGGTCGTTGATCTGCTTTTGCAGGTGCTCTTCGCGGTCCTTCTGCCGCCGGCGTTCCTCTTCGGCGGAAATCGGGTAGGGGCGTTTATAGCGGTCGACGCCGTAGTTCATCAGGGCGTGGCAGGAGTCGAGCAGGTCTTCGACCGCGTCGATGCCATGGCGCTCCTCGCATTGCATGATGTACTGCTTGGCGAAGACCAGGTAGTCGATGATCGAGCTGGCGTCGGTCCAGGTGCGGAACAGGTAGTTGCCCTTGAAGAAGCTGTTGTGGCCATAGCAGGCATGGGCCACCACCAGCGCCTGCATGCAGATGGTGTTCTCTTCCATCAGGTAGGCAATGCACGGGTCCGAGTTGATCACGATCTCGTAGGCCAGGCCCATCTGGCCGCGGCTGTAGGACTTTTCAGTGCTGAGGAAGTGCTTGCCGTAGGACCAGTGGTGATAACCCAGGGGCATGCCGACGGAGGCATAGGCGTCCATCATCTGCTCGGCGGTAATCACTTCGATCTGGTTGGGGTAGGTATCCAGGGCATAACGATTGGCGATACGGCTGATTTCGCGGTCGTAGGCCTGGATCAGCTCAAAGGTCCACTCCGAACCGGTGGAGAGGGGTTGGCGTTTCTGTTGTTTCGGCTCTCTGGCGGTCATGTCACTAACCTGCGCTGGAAGAGTTCACGGAAGACCGGGTAGATATCGCCGGCCGACACCAGCTGCTGCTGGGCAAACGTATCGCTGAACGCCTCGCTGATGCGTTCGTATTCGTACCACAGGGCCTGGTGTTCGCGGGGGGTGATCTCTACGTAAGTGTAGTACTGCACGAACGGCATGATCTGGTTGATCAGGATGTCGCGGCAGATGGGCGAGTCATCGTTCCAGTTGTCGCCGTCGGAAGCCTGGGCGGCGTAGATGTTCCATTCGTTGGTTGGATAGCGTTCGGCCATGATCTCCTGCATCAGCTTCAGTGCGCTGGAGACGATGGTGCCGCCGGTTTCCCGCGAGTAGAAGAACTCCTCTTCGTCGACTTCCCGGGCGCTGGTGTGATGGCGGATGAACACCACCTCGATCTTGTCGTAGTTCCGTTTGAGAAACAGGTACAGCAGGATGAAGAAACGCTTGGCGATGTCCTTGGTCGCCTGGGTCATGGAGCCGGACACGTCCATCAGGCAGAACATCACCGCCTTGGAGCTGGGGTTGGGTTGCTTGACCAGCAGGTTGTACTTGAGGTCGAAGGTGTCGAGGAACGGAATGCGATGGATACGCGCACTGAGTTTCTCGATTTCCGCCTCGATTTCCTGGATATCGCCGAAGTTGTCCGGCTCTTCGCGTCTCAGGCGCTCCAGCTCGGCCTTGGCTTCCTTGAGTTTGGCCCGGCTGCTGCCGGACAGGGCGATCCGCCGTGCGTGGGCCGAGCGCAGGGTGCGGATGATGTTGATGCGCGAGGGGTTGCCCTCGTTGCTGATCCCGGCGCGGACGGTCTTGAAGGTATCGGTGCCGGTGAGGTTGCGTTTGACCAGGTTCGGCAGTTCGAGGTCCTCGAACATGAACTCGAGAAACTCTTCCTGGGTGATCTGGAAGGAGAACTCGTCCATTCCTTCACCCGAGTTGCCGGCCTTGCCCGGACCACGGCCGCCACCGCCACCGGGTGGCCGGGCAATATGCTCGCCGCTGGTGAATTCCTTGTTGCCGGGATGCACCACGGTCTGCTTGCCGCCACGCCCATGGTGCAGCACGGGTTCATCGATATCGCGGCCGGGGATGCTGATTTGTTCGCCATGCTCCATATCGGTAATGGAGCGCCGGCTCACGGCTTCCTCGACAGCCTTTTTGATATGGTCACGGTAGCGCCGCAGGAAGCGCTGACGGTTCACCGTGCTCTTGTTCTTGCCATTGAGACGTCGGTCGATCACATAGCTCATGAGGAGCCCTCCGGACAGCTTCAAGTTACAAGCTTCAAGCGCCAAGCTGGAAGCTTAAAGACAAGCGGTCAGCTCCTGCACCGCAAGCACGTCGATAAACGTGCCTGCGGCTTGTCGCGTGCCGCTTGCAGCTGCCGTTACTACTGCGATTTTCTGACCCGCAGGTACCACTCGGAGAGCAGTCGTACCTGTTTGTCGGTGTAGCCACGTTCGACCATGCGGGTGACGAAGTCGTTGTGCTTCTGTTGATCCTCTTTGCTGGCTTTGGCGTTGAAACTGATGACCGGCAGCAGATCCTCGGTGTTGGAGAACATTTTCTTCTCGATCACCACCCGCAGCTTCTCGTAGCTGAGCCAGGTCGGATTCTTGCCGTTGTTGTTGGCCCGGGCGCGCAGGACGAAGTTGACGATCTCGTTGCGGAAATCCTTCGGATTGCTGATGCCGGCCGGTTTTTCGATTTTCTCCAGTTCTTCGTTCAGGGCGACGCGGTTGAGGATTTCGCCGGTTTCCGGATCGCGGTATTCCTGATCCTGAATCCAGAAGTCCGCGTACAGCACGTAGCGGTCGAAGATGTTCTGGCCGTACTCGCTGTAGGACTCGAGGTACGCGGTCTGGATTTCCTTGCCGATGAACTCGATATAGCGCGGAGCCAGGTATTCCTTGAGGAAGCGCAGGTAGCGCTCACGGGTTTCGGCCTGGAACTGCTCCTGTTCGATCTGCTGTTCCAGCACGTAGAGCAGGTGCACCGGGTTGGCGGCGATCTCGTGGGGATCGAAGTTGAAGACTTTCGAGAGGATCTTGAAGGCGAAGCGGGTCGACAGGCCGTTCATGCCTTCGTCCACGCCCGCGCTGTCGCGGTACTCCTGGATCGACTTGGCTTTCGGGTCGGTGTCCTTGAGGTTTTCGCCGTCGTAGACGCGCATTTTCGAGTAGATGTTCGAGTTCTCCGGCTCCTTGAGGCGCGAGAGCACGGTGAACTGGGCGAGCATCTTCAGGGTGTCGGGCGCGCAGTGGGCCTTGGCCAGGGAGCTGTTGAACAGGAGTTTGTCGTAGATCTTCACTTCGTCGCTGACCCGCAGGCAATACGGGACCTTGACGATGTAGATCCGGTCGATGAAGGCTTCGTTGTTCTTGTTGTTGCGGAAGGTGTGCCACTCCGATTCGTTGGAGTGGGCCAGCAGGATCCCGGTGAACGGAATCGCCCCCAGGCCTTCGGTACTGTTGTAGTTACCTTCCTGGGTCGCGGTGAGCAATGGGTGGAGCACCTTGATCGGTGCCTTGAACATCTCCACGAATTCCATCAGGCCCTGGTTGGCCCGGCACAGGGCGCCCGAGTAGCTGTAGGCGTCGGCGTCGTTCTGTGGAAACTCTTCCAGCTTGCGGATATCGACCTTGCCCACGAGGGCGGAGATGTCCTGGTTGTTTTCGTCGCCCGGTTCGGTCTTGGCCACGCCGATCTGGTTGAGGATCGAGGGGTAGAGCTTGACCACCCGGAACTGGCTGATGTCGCCGCCGAATTCGGCCAGGCGCTTGGTTGCCCAGGGCGACATGATGGTGTTCAGGTAGCGTCGGGGAATCCCGAAGTCTTCCTCGAGGATCGCGCCGTCTTCGGTGGCGTTGAACAGCCCCAGGGGCGATTCGAAGACCGGTGAGCCCTTGATGGCATAGAAGGGGACTTTCTCGATCAGCTGTTTCAGCTTTTCGGCCAGGGACGATTTACCGCCGCCGACGGGACCGAGGAGGTAGAGGATCTGTTTCTTCTCTTCCAGGCCTTGGGCGGCGTGGCGGAAATACGAAACGATCTGGTCGATGCATTCTTCCATCCCGTGGAAGTCTTCAAAGGCCGGATAGCGACGAATCACCTTGTTGGAGAAGATGCGCGACAACCGCGAGTTGGTGGACGTATCCAGCAGTTCGGGTTCGCCGATTGCCAGTAGCAGCCGCTCAGCTGCCGACGCGTAAGCGCTGCGATCCTTTTTGCACAGCTCAAGGTACTCCTGCAGCGTGAGTTCTTCTTGCCGTGTGGATTCGAAGCGTTGTTGGAAATGGCTGAAAATGCTCATGACGTCACCTCGCTCGATACGTGGAGCCGGTGCCGGATCAATCAGTCCAGTGCTGGCATGCAACTGCGAAAGCCGTTGCCGTTTACCCCCCAGAACACCTTCAAAGCGATGATCACTTTGAAAATTACTACCGATGACCCGTACGCCGGTGTACCGGCTCTCCCCTGATTTGGATGGCCTGCGCTTAAGGATAGTTCGGAATCGGCGGGGTCAAGTCAAGATGAGCAATTAGTTGCGCCTGACCGTTCGTCAGGAAAGCCTCTAGCCCGCGAATCCCGCGGGCTCCAGCAACAGAAAAAAATTATTCGGAAATATCTTGAGCAATTTCTGACGGATAGGTCGTACGCCACAGCTCAAAGCCACCGTCCAGGCTGTAGACGTCGCTGAAGCCCTGGCTGATCAGGTAGGCGGCGGCGCTCTGGCTCGAATTGCCGTGGTAGCAGCACACCACCGTTGGCGCGTCGAGGTCGGCGGCGCGAATGAAATCGGCGATGTTGTGGTTGTCCAGGTGCCGGGCGCCGCTGATGTGATTCAGGGCGAAGGTCTGCGGGTCGCGGACGTCGACGACCACGGCGCCTTGCTCGCGCAGGGCCTGGGCTTGTTCGGGCGGGATACGTTTGAATTCGGTCATGCTGGGCTCCGTCGGGTGCGGGTAGGTCTTACAGTCTAGCGATATAACCAGGCTCGGAAGCGTTCGGCCAGGGTCGGTGGCGGAGCAACGCCACCCTGGGCATCGCACTTGCAGGTCAGCAGCTCGCCGGTGTCGACGTTCATCAGGGTCATGGCGCCGCCCCAGACGCAGCCGGTGTCGAGGGCGAAGATGCCGGGCTCGTCGCATCGGCCTTCAAGGGCGGCCCAGTGACCGAAGATGATCTTCAGGCCCTGGGTCTTGCGCTCCTTGTAGCTGAACCAGGGGGCGTAGCCGCGAGGGGCGGTGTCGGCGCCTTCCTTGCCTTTGAGGTCGAGCTTGCCATCGGCGGTGCAGAAGCGCATCCGCGTGAAATAGTTGGTGATCACCCGCAGGCGGGCCACGCCTTGCAGGTCGCCGTCCCACTTGTTCGGCTCGTTGCCGTACATGCCGTCGAGGAAGGGCGCCAGCAGGTTGTCGTCGCGCAAGGCGGTTTCCACTTCGGCGGCGTATTTGAGGGCTTTCTTCAGCGTCCACTGGGGAGGAATGCCGGCGTGGACCAGGGCCACGTTGCGCTCGGCGTCGTGGTGCAGCAGCTTCTGCTGGCGCAGCCAGTCCAGCAGTTCGGCGCGATCCGGGGCCTCGAGGATCTCGCGCAGCGTGTCGCTTTTCTTCAGGCGCTCGATCATGCGGCTGGCGGCGAGCAGGTGCAGGTCATGGTTGCCCAGCACGCAGACCAGCGACTCGCGCATGCGGTAGAGAAAGCGCAGGGTTTCCAGGGATTGCGGGCCCCGGTTGACCACGTCGCCCACCAGCCACAGCTTATCCTGGGCCGGATCGAACTTGATGCGCTCGAGCAGGCACTTGAGCGGTTCCAGGCAGCCTTGCAGGTCGCCGACGGCATACACCGCCATCAGTGCAGGGACCCGGGGACGGCAAGGCGGAAGGGCGCGATCACGGCGTCGAAGCGCTTACCGTCCTCGGCCAGCATCTGGTAGGTGCCCTGCATGTTGCCGACTTTCGTCGTCATCACCGTGCCGCTGCTGTAGGTGTGGCTCTGGCCGACTTCGATCAGCGGTTGCTGGCCGACCACGCCCGCGCCACGGACTTCTTCCACATGACCGTCGCCATCGGTGATCACCCAGTGCCGTGACATCAACCTGGCCGGCAGCTCGCCGTTGTTCTGCACCGTGATGGTGTAGGCGAAGGCAAAGCGGTTCTGCTCGGGTTGCGATTGTTCTGCAAGGAAGCGGGTGACGACGCTGACGTCGACCTGGTAACGAGGATCGGACATGCAAGAGGCCTTGGAAGCTGAAGCGCAAGAGACGCTGGACGAAGCCCAGTCTAGGTCAAGTCCCGGGTAGTAGGCCAGACATGGACGCTGGCCCGCTACCGGTGAAATCAGTTGACGTCGGGGGCCGTGACGACCTGCTCGCTGAGTTTGTCGGCCAGGCGCACGAACGCGGCCAGGTCGAGCTGCTCCGGGCGCAGGCTGCCGTCGACACCGGCGGCTTCGATCTCGGCATTGCTGAGCAGGGCCTTGAGGGTGTTGCGCAAGGTTTTACGGCGCTGGTTGAAGGCTTCGCGCACGACGCGCTCCAGCAGGCGGTGATCCTTGGCCGGATGAGGCAGGACGGCGTGGGGCACCAGGCGCACGATGGCCGAGTCGACCTTGGGCGGCGGGTTGAAGGCGCCCGGGCCGACGTTGAACAGGTGTTCCACGCGGCAATGGTACTGGACCATGATCGACAGGCGTCCCCAGTCGCCGCCGCCCGGGCCGGCGGCCAGGCGCTCGACCACTTCCTTTTGCAACATGAAGTGCATGTCGCGAATCAGGCTGGCGTTGTGCAGCAGGTGGAAGATCAGCGGCGTGGAGATGTTGTAGGGCAGGTTGCCGACCACCCGCAGGCTGTTGGGAGCCGGGTTCAGGCTGGTGAAGTCGAACTTCAGCGCGTCGCCCTGGTGCAGGTTGAAGTTGGCGTGGTTGCCGAATTGCTGGTTGAGGATCGGTACCAGATCCTTGTCCAGCTCGACGACATCCAGCTGTGCGCCGCTATTGAGCAGGCCTTCGGTCAAGGCGCCCTGGCCCGGGCCGATTTCCAGCAGGCGGTCTTCGGCCTTGGCATGGATGGCGCGCAGGATTCGGTCGATTACACCGGCGTCGTGCAGGAAGTTTTGCCCGAAACGCTTGCGCGCCCGGTGTTGGTATTGCTCGGTCATAAACGGGTCTCGGCCATCTGGTAGGCGGTTTCCAGGGCGACTTGCAGGCTGCCGGTATCGATGTTACCGCTGCCGGCCAGGTCCAGGGCAGTGCCGTGGTCCACCGACGTGCGGATGATCGGCAAGCCCAGGGTCACATTGACTGCGGCGCCGAAACCTTTGTATTTCAGCACGGGCAGGCCCTGGTCGTGGTACATCGCCAGCACCGCGTCGCAGTGCTCCAGATATTTGGGGTTAAACAGAGTGTCGGCAGGCAGCGGGCCACGCAGGTCCATGCCCTCGCCGCGCAAGCGCTCCAATGTCGGTTCGATGATGTCGATTTCTTCGTGACCCAGGTGCCCGCCTTCGCCGGCATGGGGGTTGAGCCCGCAGACCAGGATACGAGGGTTGGCAATGCCGAACTTTTCCCGCAGGTCGCCGTGCAGGATGCGGGTGACCCGCTCCAGGCGCTCTGGGGTAATCGCATCGGCGACTTGCCGCAGGGGCAGGTGGGTGGTCACCAGGGCCACGCGCAGTCCTCGGGTCGCCAGCAGCATCACCACCTGGGGGGTATGGGTCAGGTCGGCGAGGAATTCGGTGTGGCCGGAAAAGGCGATCCCGGAGTCGTTGATCACGCCTTTGTGCACGGGGGCGGTGATCATGCCGGCGAAGTCGCCGTCCAGGCAGCCTTGACCGGCACGGGTCAGGGTTTCCAGGACAAAGGCGGCATTGGCCTGGTCCAGTTGCCCGGCGACGACCGGGTTCGCCAGCGGGGTGTCCCAGACATACAGGCTACCCGCCGCCGCCGGTTGGTCGGGCCACTGGCCCGGCGCCACAGGCAACAGATTGACAGCCACGCCCAGTTGCGCGGCCCGCTCGGAGAGCAGGTCGCGGCTGGTAATGGCAATCAGGGGGTAAGGCTGGGGTTGCGAGGCGAGTAGCAGGCAAAGGTCTGGACCAATGCCCGCCGGCTCGCCGGGTGTCAACGCGAAACGCCGGGGTTTCACTTTGGCGCCTGTTCCGCGCCGGGGAGCTTGATTTCAACGTAGGCTTCGTCGCGGATCTGACGCAGCCAGGTTTGCAGCTCTTCATCGTATTTGCGGTTACGCAGCACGGTCATGGCTTGCTGTTCGCGCGCCTGGGTGGTGCTGTCGGTGGCGCGACGGCCAAGGACTTCCAGGACGTGCCAGCCGTATTGGGTCTTGAACGGCTTGGACAGTACGCCTTGCGGGGTCTTGGCCATCACTTCGCGGAATTCCGGTACCAGTGCGTTCGGGTCTACCCAGTTCAGGTCGCCGCCGTTAAGCGCCGAGCCCGGGTCTTCCGAGAAGCTCTTGGCCAGGGTGGCGAAATCTTCGCCGTTGGAGATCCGCTCGTAGAGCTTCTCCGCCAGGGCTTGGGTTTCAGCTTCGCTGCGAATGGCGTTGGGCTTGATCAGGATGTGACGAACATGCACTTCGTCACGCATCTGCGTCTCGCCACCGCGCTTCTCCAGGACCTTCAGGATAATGAAGCCCCCTGGGGTGCGTGTCGGTTCGCTGATGTCGCCAATCGCCATGCTGCTGAGCATGCGGTCGAACGGGGGTGGCAACTGGGCCGGCTTGCGCCAGCCCATGTCGCCGCCTTCCAGGGCGTTATCGCTACCGGAGTGGGCAATGGCCAACTGACTGAAGTCAGCGCCTTGCTTGAGTTGCCGATAGAGGTCCTGGGCCTGGGCCGCGGCGGCCTGGATGGCTTGCGAACTGGCGCTGTCCGGGGTCGACACGAGGATGTTGGCCAGGTGCATTTCTTCGGAGAGCTGCATCTTGCCCAGGTCCGAGGCGAGGAAGTTCTTCACTTCCTGTTCCGACACCTGGATCCGTTCGGCGACACGGCGCTGACGCACACGGCTGATGATCATTTCCCGACGAACCTGGTCACGGGCGTCCTCATAGGAGAGGCCGTCGTGTGTCAGGGCTGCACGGAATTGATCAATGCTCATGTTGTTGCGCTGGGCAATGGTGCCGATGGCCTGGTTCAACTCATCATCGCTGATGCGAATACCCGAGCGCTCGCCGATCTGCAATTGCAGGTTTTCGACGATCAAGCGGTCCAGGACCTGTTGGTCGAGGACGCTGGTAGGCGGCACGCCGCCACCGCGTTTGGCGATGGTCTGCTGAACCTCGTGGACGCGCTGGTCCAGTTGGCTCTGCATGATCACATCGTTGTCGACGATGGCCACGACGTTGTCGAGGGGCTGCACAGCGGCGTGAACCGCTGCACTCAGGACCAGCGCGCCCAGCATCAGCGGGCGCAGACAATCAGAAAGCTTGATCTTCACGTTCACGATAACCTTGGATACCTTTGTCGAGGAAGCTCTCTACCTTGTTGCCCATGACGCCACCCAGGCCCTTCAGGACAAACTGAAGGAAGATGCCGTGGTCGCCTTGTTCGTTTTGTGGAGCCAGTTGACTGTATTCGTCGTTCTGGACCCAGTAACGGCTGATCAGGCGCAGTTTCCAGCAGCAGTTGTCATATTCGAAACCACCGAAGGCTTCCAGTGTACGGTTGCGGTTGTAGTCGTACTGCCAGCGGCTGATGACGTTCCACTGCGGCGCGACCGGCCAGATGACCGAGAAGTCGTGCTGCTCGATCTTGTAGTAGTCCTTCACGTAACCGGGTTGGCCAGGTACGCCGTAGTCGCCGCCGAACTGCCATTGGCCGGTGTTCTGGTTGTAGATCACCTGGTCGTTGCGATAGCGATAGCCGGCGTTGATGACCTTGTTCGGGTTGTCTTCAGGCTGGTAGTGGAACATCGCACTGCCGGAACGCGGGCTGTGGCTGACCGGGTCCCAGTTGTAATCGGCGGTTGCGCGCCAGTCACGGTTGAAGTTGTAGGCATACTCCAGGGCGTACGGCGAGACATTGGTCTTGGCGTCAGGGCGGGTGTTGAAGTCAACGCCCGGCAACTGCACGGTACGATCCTTGAAGTACAGCGCCTGGCCGATGCTTACACGCTGACGTTCGAAACCGTTGTCTTCGATCCAGCGGCTGGTGACGCCCAGGGACAGCTTGTTCTCGTCGCCGACGCGGTCGTTGCCGACGAAACGGTTGTCACGGAACAGCGAGGCATAGTTGAAGCTGGTTTCGCCGGTGTCAAACACGGGAATGTCTTGCTGGTTTCTCTCCGGTACATAGAGATAGAACAGACGTGGTTCCAGGGTCTGGCGATAGTTGGTGCCGAACAGATCAGTGTTGCGGTCGAAGTACAGGCCGCTGTCGATGCTGGCGATGGGGACGCCACGGCTCTCTGAGCTGTTGTAGGTTCCGCCGACGTAAGTCGTGCCGGCTTGGGCCGCTGCGAACTGAGCGTTCACGATATCGGCCTTGCCCTGCGATCCAAGGTCCAGATCGTATTGGGTGTACTGGTACTTCAGGGATGGCGTGACAAAACCATAGGTCCAGTTGAGCGGCAGGTTGACTCCGGGCTTGAGGTTCAGGCGGTCGCCGTTGGCGCGGGACAGGCCGGTCACGTTGGTGTCCAGGCGCGGCGAGACGTTGCCATCCTTGTCGGAGAAGGTGCCGGTTTCCAGGCTTCGCTCGAAGCGAACGGCTTCAGTTTCATAGGTGAAATTGAGGTCTGCCGGATGATAGGGCAGGCTGCCGTTGAAGGTGATCTGTGGCAGGCGGTTGTACGGTGTGATAACCGCCACGCTCGCCAGCTCATAGGCCTGCACATTCAGCTGGGCGGTGAAGTTATCGCCGCGATAGCTGGTCGTCGCCTGCTGATTCACATAGTCGACGCCTTTGACACCGACCAGGTTGGTCTGCAGATCCTGGAGGTAGTACGGATCACTGATCTTGGTGTAGTCGACCGTGGTCAGTACCCGCGAATCCAGGCCGCCCTTGTGCTGCCAGTTGACCAGGTAGCGATCGGTCGCGGCGTCCGACTGCAGGGAGCGATCGTTGCTCTCGTCGTTCAGGTACGCGCCGCCGACCTGTCCTTCGCTGGACTTGGTCAGGTAACGGAACTCGCCCTCGGTCAACAGACCGCGCTTGCTCATGTAGTGTGGATACACCGTGGCATCGTAGTTCGGTGCCAGGTTGAAGTAGTAAGGCGTGGTCAGGTTGAAACCTGACTTGCTGTCGCTGGAGAAACTCGGCGGCAGGAAACCGGACTGGCGACGGTCGTCGATCGGGAAATAGATGTACGGGGTGTAGAAGACCGGGAAGTCCTTGACGCGCAAGGTTGCGTTGGTCGCCGTACCGAAGCCGGTCGCCGGGTTCAGGGTGATGTTATTACCCTTGAGCTGCCAGGCGTTGCTGTTCGGTTCGCACGTGGTGTACGTACCGTCCTTGAGGCGAATGATCGCGTTTTCGGCGCGCTTGGCGTACAGCGCGTTACCGCGCACCCGCGACTTGTGCATCACGTATTCGGCGTTGTCGACCCGCGATTCGCCCGTGTCCAGCTGCACCTCGGCATGGTCACCGACCAGCAGGGCACCCTGGTCGCGAACGCGAACGTTGCCGTTCAGCTCGCCACGGTTTTCAGCCTGGTACAGGCTGGCCTCGTCGGCCTCGACCTGCATGCTGCCCTGGCGCATGACCACGTCGCCGGCCAGTGTCGCGACCTGCTTGTCCTGTTCATAACGCGAGGCCTTGGCCCCGATGAAGGTCGGTGCATCACTTTTATTCGTCGTGTCATTCATGCCAGGACGAATTGGTTCGATATAGGAACCAGAGCAATAAGGACCGGCTTCGGCCAACTGGGCAGGCGTGAGCTTGTCACGCGGGACCCAGTCGAGGTGACTGTAGTCGGCACTGCGCGACTTCAGCCCACGGCCCTTGGCCTCGGTGACCAGTACCGGGCCCGCAGCCTTCTCGCTGCTGGAACCGCTGTCAGCCGGGGCAGCAGTGCCCAAGGCTTCGGCGTTGCCGTCATGCACGGGACGCGGCGGCAACTGGGCCGTAGTGGTTTTGGGCGCACAGTCCCAGGCACCGGAAGCAGAGACGGAACAGTCATACTGTTCCGCGGCGACCGCGAACGGGGTGGCAAGAGGTTGCAGAGCCAGCAAACCGCCGGTAACCAGCAACGGAAATTTTTTACGAAACGCGGGGGATTTCAATGCCATCTTATTAGTCCGGGCTTCCTGCGTGCCATCTGCCCGCGGTGGGGGTCACACGCCTATCGATGGTCAGAAAAAGATGCTGGATAATAAAGCAACACCCGCTTGACGGCTAGCGTCGTCGGAGACCCATGTAATGCCTGACCAAGATGTACGCTTGCAACACCTGAAAGTTTGGCTGGATCGGCAGTTGGAAACGCTCTTTCTGGCCGAAGGCTGGGGCGCCATCCCCCCGGCCACGTTGACCGCGGCCAGTAGTGACGCGAGTTTCCGGCGCTATTTCCGCTGGGAGGGCGAGGGCCGTAGTCTGATCGTGATGGACGCTCCGCCCCCCCGGGAAAACTGCAAACCCTTCGTGGATATCGCCCATTTGCTGGCGAAATCCGGAATCAACGTGCCGAAAATTCACGCACAGGATCTGGAAAACGGTTTTCTTTTGCTCAATGACCTGGGCAACCAGACCTATCTGGACGTGATCGACAGCGATAACGCCGATGGGTTGTTCGCCGATGCCATCGACGCGTTGCTGGCCTTCCAGCAACTGCCGATGGACAGCGAACTGCCGAGTTATGACGTGGCCTTGCTGCGCCGTGAGCTGGAACTGTTCCCCGAGTGGTACGTGGGGCATGAGCTGGGCCGCGCGTTCGATCCCGCGCAGTTGGCGATCTGGCAGCGGGTCAGCGACCTGCTGATCGACAGCGCCCTGGCCCAGCCGAAAGTGCTGGTGCACCGTGACTATATGCCGCGCAACCTGATGGCCAGCGAGCCGAACCCCGGCGTGCTGGATTTCCAGGATGCGGTCTATGGGCCGGTGACCTACGACATTACCTGCCTGTTCAAGGACGCCTTCCTCAGTTGGCCCGAGGCTCGGGTGCGTGGCTGGCTGCAGGATTATTGGCAGCGAGCGGCGGATGCCGGTATTGCGGTGCAAGCCGATTTCGAGGAATTCCTGCGGGCCAGCGACCTGATGGGCGTGCAACGTCATCTGAAAGTGATCGGGATCTTTGCGCGCATCTGCCATCGCGATGGCAAGCCGCGTTATCTGGCGGACGTGCCGCGTTTCTTTGCTTATATAGAAGCCGTGGTGGCGCGCCGTCCGGAGCTGGCCGAACTGGGTGAGTTGCTGGTCAGCCTGCGTCAGCCGGCGGGTGCCGCGGTATGAAGGCGATGATCCTGGCCGCCGGCAAAGGCGAGCGGATGCGTCCGTTGACCTTGCACACCCCCAAGCCGCTGATCCGTGCCAACGGCACGCCGCTGATCGACTATCACCTGCGCGCGCTGGCGGCCGCCGGCTTCACGGAGGTGGTGATCAACCACGCCTGGTTGGGGCAGCAGATCGAGGACTACCTCGGCGACGGTTCCCGCTACGGCTTGAGCATTGCCTATTCGCCCGAGGGTGAGCCGCTGGAAACCGGTGGCGGCATTTTTCGCGCGTTGCCGCTGTTGGGCGATGAGCCCTTCCTGGTGGTCAATGGCGATATCTGGACCGACTACGATTTTGCCTTGCTGCGTCGGCCGATCACCGGCCTGGCGCATCTGGTCATGGTCGACAATCCGCCACACCACCCGGCCGGGGGCGACTTCAACCTGCTCGACGGCCAACTGCATGACGGTGGGGCTCTGGGCGAGAAGCTGACCTACAGCGGTATTTCAGTCCTGCACCCGCAGCTGTTTGCCGCCTGCACGGACGGCGCCTTCAAGATCGCGCCGCTGTGGCGCGAGGCCATGGCGCGGGGGCTGGTGAGTGGAGAGCATATGCACGGACACTGGGTGGATGTCGGCACCGTGGAGCGCCTGGCGCAAGTCGAGCAATTGTTGAAAGAGAGACACTGATTATGTTGTGGCCAGGGACTCTGATTGGAGCCGGGGCGGGTTTTGCTATCGCCAGTATTCCGGGGGCCATGTTGGGCGCGTTACTCGGGCAGGCGCTGGATCGGCGCCTGCAATTGCACAGCCTTGCCCATTTGCGCGAGCGTCTGGGAGGCAGGCCGGCGTTGCGCAACGATGAATTACTGTTTGTCTTGTTGGGCCGACTGGCCAAGAGCGATGGGACGGTGGTCGACGGACACATCCAGCAGGCGCGCGAGGAAATGCGTCAACTGGATATGCACGATGCGGCGCGGCGCCGGGCGATTGCCGCGTTCAACCGCGGCAAGTCGGGGCGTGATCGACTGCGCGGCTACCTGAACCATCTGAAGGACCAGCCCCATGCCGCCGAAGGTGTGTTGCGGGCGTGCTGGCGAATGGTCTGGGCCGACGGTCGGATCGGGTCGAAGGAGCGCGAGCTGATCATGCTCTGGGGCAGATGGCTGGGTTGGACCCGTCACCAGGTCCAGGCCCTGGCCCATGACTACGAGCCCGGGCGCAAGGTGCTGTCGAACACGACCGGGACTTATGAGGAGGCGCTGGTGTTATTGGGCGTGGCGGCCAACAGTGAGCCCGCGCAAATCAAGCGGGCATATCGGCGCCTGCTCAGCCGCCACCACCCGGACAAGATCGCGGGCAGTGGCGCGACGCCTTTACAAGTGCGCGAGGCCACGGAGAAAACCCGCGATCTGCACAATGCCTATGTGCTGATTCGCGAGCGAAGGGATTTCCGTTAGGCGCTACGTTTCAGAGACTGCCCACATCCTGTGGGTTCAACCAGCCACGGATGCGCCGGAACAACTGCTCCTGCCCGGCGTTGCCAGGCAGGGCCTTCAGCGCAATCTGGTTGTAGCTCGAGGTTTTTTGCCGTTTGCTGGCCTGCAACCGCTCCAGCGCGGCTTTGCGATCCAGCGGCTGGTCCTGGTAGAAGAAATCCGCGGTCGCCAGTTTCAGTCCGGGGGTGATCTGGGCCAGGTTCTGTGGGGCACTGGTTGGCGTCTGCGCGGCCACCAGCAGCAGTTTCTGGATCTGTGGCGAGGGCTTTTCGCTCATGTAGCGGGCGGCCCAGTAAGCGCCGGTGCCATGGCCCAGGAGGACCACGCTGCGGGCATTTTGCTGTTTGGCGTAGGCAATCGCTGCATCGATTCGTGCGAAGATCCGTTCGGCATCGGCCTTCAGCTGATCTTCAGCGGTTTGCGCGGCAGCCTGGTCGACCACCTCGGCTTCGGCGCTGGCCGCCTGTTCGATGGGTTTGGCCGTGGTGCTGGCGTCCTTGCTGTTGCTCGTGGTCGCCGCCGGTGCCTTGGGCGCTTCGGCTACCCGTGGCTGGATTGCATCGCTTTGCAGGTCCGGCAGGGTCAGGCTCAGGCTGCTCCACTGGGCATCCGGGAACTTGCGTCGCAACGGGCCGATTGCCTGGGGCCAGTCAGCGGTTTCGCCGGCACCGGGAATCAGGATCACCGCGCCCAGGGGCGAAGAGGTGTTGGCCGGTTTCCACAAGGCCAGGAAGCTGTCGCCGCCGGCTTGCAGTTGCTGTTGCTCCTGCTGGGGCACTTGGCGCTCCAGCGCGGTCGCGTCTTCCTGGCTGCGCTCGGGCAGGGGCTGGCGTTCCACCGGCTTGTCGGCGGGCTTCTGCGCCGGGGCTGGCGTCGGGTCGGCGGCCATGACGGGCGCGGCACAAGGTAGTATCAGCGACAGGCACAGCGCAGGCAGTGCCAGGCGGTAGAGAAGGGGCATCGGATTTTCCAGGCCAGAGTCATCCTGGCAGCCTAGGGTCTGTACGAGAACTCGCCGAGCGGCGATCAGGCAAGGCAAAAACAGGCGAGGAAGCGCAGTTTAGTCCACTAAATGAGCATTACTCACTTCGCTCGCCCGAGCCTGCTTTTAACGCAGCATGATCGTCGCGCAGGCCGTTATCGTACAGAGCCTAATGGGTTGGTCAGCATTTGTCAGTGTGTGAGCGTCGAATGATACGGTTTTTCTGCCTGTGGGTTATCGGCTGTTTGTGTTTTCCCTTGATTGCCTGGGCGGCGCCTGCTTCCCATGGGCAAGGGGTTGTCTTGTCCGGCGAACAGCGCGAGTGGCTCGACCAGCACCGCGAGTTGCGGGTCGGCCTGGTCCTGCAGGCACCCTATGCGCAATACGACCGTCGGTTGCAGCGCTTGTCCGGGGCCAATGTGGAGCTGATGGCCTGGGTTGCCAAGAGCCTCGATATCGAGCTGACCTGGCGTAACTTTCCCGATCAGGCGCAACTGGAAAAAGCCTTGCGCGAGGGCGAGATCGACCTGGCGCCGGGGCTGACCCAGACCCCGGCGGGGCTGCGTCTGTGGCTGTTCTCCGATCCTTATATGCGGGTGCCGCAACTGGTGGTGGGCGAACGCAACGGTGCTGGCGCCGTGGAACTGGAAAAGCTCGACAGCCAGACCCGCGTAGCCGTGCGCATGCCCAGTACGGTCGCCGATTACCTGCGCAATACCTATCCCAATCTCAATCTGCAGGGCGTGCCGCTGGAGCGCCAGGCCCTGCAATTGCTGACGAGCCAGCAGGCGCGCTACGCGGTGATCGATGAGGCGCAGCTCAGTCGCCTGTCCAATGAAGAAGAGTTCGCCGGGCTGGCGGTGGTCGGCGATATCGGCTTGCCGCAGCTCCTGCGGGTCGCGACACGGCGCGACTGGCCGGAACTGGCGGGTATCGTGGAGAAGGCTTTGCATGCGATCCCGGCGCGGGATCTGGAGCAACTGCATGCCCGCTGGCTGCAACCGAAGTACCCGCGCCTGACCGAGTCGCCTGGCTTCTGGCAAAACCTCTGTCTGCTGCTGGCGGTGCTGCTGCTGGCGGGCCTGGCCATCATCTTCTGGCTACGTCGTCAGCAGCACAGCCTGGAGCATGAGCTGCTCGCGGCCCGGGAAGCCATCGCGCGGCGTGAGGCGAGCGAAGAAGCCCTGCGCCTGACCCAGTTTTCCATCGACCAGAGCACGGTGGGGATTCTCTGGGTCAATTGGGACAGCCATGTCCGTTATGCCAACCGGGCGGCGGAAGAGATGCTCGGTTATCCACCGGGCGGGTTGTTCGACCGGCCCTTGATCGACTTCGAGCCCAACCTGCACATGGACCGCTGGCTGAACCTGTGGAGGCGCGCCCGGGCCAGTGAGGACGGACCGCAAAGCCTGGAAACCCAGTGTGTTCGTGCCGATGGCAGTATCCTGCCGGCCGATGTGTCATTGAGCTTTTTGCGCTTTCGCGAGGGCGAATACCTGGTGGTCTACCTCAACGACGTCACCGAGCGGCGCCGTGCGCTCGCGGCGGCGCAGGAAAGCGAAGCGCGCCTGAAGGCGATAGCCGCCAATGTGCCGGGCCTGGTGTTCCGCCTGGAGCGTGTGCCGCTGACCGGCGAGCTGCATTTTCCCTATATCAGCGAAGGCAGCGAGAGCCTGGTCGGCTATGCCCCGGCGACCCTGCGCCGGCAGGAGATCGGCTTGCGCAGCCTGGTGCATCCGGACGACAAGGCCGGCTACCACCAGACCCAGGATCGGGCGCTGGAGGCGGACAGCGACTGGTCCTGGCAAGGCCGGATCATGACCCGCGAAGGCCGGCAGCGCTGGGCCGAGATCAAGGCTATCAGCCGTCGGCTGGAGGATGGCACCGTGGTCTGGGATGGCATCGTCTGGGATATCAGCGAAAGCAAGCGCATCGAGCTGGAACTGGCGGCGTCCCGTGAACAGTTACGCGAGCTGTCAGCCCACCTGGAGAGCGTCCGTGAAGAGGAAAAGGCCCGAATCGCCCGGGAAGTTCATGACGAGTTGGGCCAGATGTTGACCGTGCTCAAGCTGGAAACCTCCATGTGCGAGCTGGCCTATGCCCAGCTCGACCCCGGCTTGAATGACCGGCTCAACAGCATGAAAAAGCTGATTGCCCAGTTGTTCCAGCTGGTCCGGGATGTGGCGACCGCCTTGCGCCCACCGATTCTCGACGCCGGCATCGCCTCGGCCATCGAGTGGCAGGCCCGGCGCTTCGAGGCGCGGACCCAGATTCCCTGCCTGGTGCAAGTACCGGAACATCTTCCGGCCCTCAGCGACGCGAAGGCCATTGGCCTGTTCCGTATCCTCCAGGAAGCACTGACCAATGTGATGCGCCATGCCCAGGCGCATACTGTTGAACTGACGCTGGTCATTGAAGGCGAGGATTTATGCCTGACCATCAGTGATGATGGCGTAGGATTCGTCCCCGTCAGCGGCAGGCCGACCTCCTTTGGGGTGGTGGGCATGCGTGAGCGGGTGCTGATGCTTGGCGGCACGTTGCGCCTGGAAAGCGTGGTGGGTGAGGGGACGACCCTCTGCGCACGGGTGCCGCTGGATGTGTAGGCCTTGATAGCGGTTCAACTGATTCAACCTGGAGATAAACGTGATCCGCGTACTGGTAGCCGAAGACCACACCATTGTCCGCGAGGGCATCAAGCAGTTGATCGGTCTGGCCAAGGACCTGTCCGTGGTGGGTGAGGCCAGCAATGGCGAGCAACTGCTCGAAGTCCTGCGCCATACGCCCTGCGAAGTGGTCCTGCTGGATATCTCGATGCCCGGCGTCAATGGCCTGGAGGCGATCCCTCGGATTCGCGCGTTGAACAATCCTCCGGCGATCCTGGTGCTGTCCATGCACGACGAGGCACAGATGGCCGCGCGTGCGCTCAAGGTCGGTGCCGCCGGCTACGCCACCAAGGACAGCGATCCGGCACTGTTGCTGACGGCGATCCGCAAGGTCGCGGCCGGCGGTCGCTACATTGATCCGGACCTGGCCGACCGGATGGTCTTCGAAGTCGGCCTGACCGATTCGCGGCCACTGCACGCCCTGCTCTCGGAGCGCGAATTCTCGGTTTTCGAGCGCCTGGCCCAGGGCGCCAACGTCAACGACATCGCCCAGCAACTGGCCTTGAGCAGCAAGACCATCAGCACCCACAAGGCGCGGCTGATGCAGAAACTCAACATCACTTCCCTGGCCGAACTGGTGAAGTACGCGATGGAGCACAAGTTGCTCTGAGCCGGCTCCTGCAAAAGAAAACCCGCGCGCATACCCATTAGCGACAGCTCTCGGCGGCCCTTTGACGCTGTGCCGGGCCTCCCCGTCGAGAACCGCCTGCAGGCATATCCAATCCCGCCATCCTTGTAGGGCAATCCCTACCCCAATTCTTCCAGACGGCTGAGGCCAATCTCTCCCGCCCCCCGATTTGCGCTGCCGCGAGCCTTCACTAGGCTAAGCCCCACGGCAGTCCAAAACAAAAAGGTGAGGGTATGAGCGAGGTTGATTCAAGCGCTGGGGCGAACGATGTACTGGTCAGCTTTCGTGGCGTACAAAAAAGCTACGACGGTGAGAACCTGATCGTCAAAGACCTCAACCTGGACATTCGCAAGGGCGAATTCCTGACCCTGCTCGGGCCTTCCGGCTCCGGCAAGACCACCAGCCTGATGATGCTGGCCGGGTTCGAAACCCCGACCGCCGGCGAGATCCTGTTGGCCGGACGCTCCATCAACAATGTTCCGCCGCACAAACGCGACATCGGCATGGTGTTCCAGAACTACGCCCTGTTCCCGCACATGACCGTCGCCGAGAACCTGGCGTTTCCGTTGACCGTGCGCGGCTTGAGCAAGACCGACGTCAGCGAGCGGGTCAAGCGTGTGCTGGGCATGGTCCAACTCGACAAGTTCGCCCAGCGCTACCCGGCGCAGTTGTCCGGTGGCCAGCAGCAGCGGGTGGCATTGGCCCGGGCCCTGGTGTTCGAGCCCCAGTTGGTGCTGATGGACGAACCCCTCGGTGCCCTGGACAAACAGTTGCGCGAACACATGCAGATGGAAATCAAGCACCTGCACCAGCGCCTCGGCGTGACCGTGGTCTACGTGACCCATGACCAGGGCGAGGCCCTGACCATGTCCGACCGCGTGGCGGTGTTCCACCAGGGCGAGATCCAGCAGATCGCGCCACCGCGGACACTCTACGAAGAACCGAAGAACACCTTCGTCGCCAACTTCATCGGTGAGAACAACCGCCTCAACGGTCGCCTGCACAGCCACACCGGTGATCGCTGCGTGGTCGAGCTCGGCCGTGGTGAGAAGGTCGAGGCGCTGGCGGTGAACGTCGGCAAGACCGGCGAGCCGGTGACCCTGTCGATCCGCCCGGAACGCATCAGCCTCAATGGCTCCAGCGAGTCCTGCGTCAACCGCTTCTCGGGCCGTGTGGCCGAGTTCATCTACCTGGGCGACCACGTGCGCGTGCGCCTGGAAGTCTGCGGCAAGACCGACTTTTTCGTGAAACAGCCCATTGCCGAGCTGGACCCAGCCCTGGCCGTCGGCGACGTCGTACCTCTCGGCTGGCAGGTGGAGCACGTTCGCGCGCTCGATCCGTTACTGGATGCCAGCTGAACGCGGTAACCCAAGAGGCGAATCCATCGCCCCGTGCTTCACCAACCTGCACTGTGGAGAAAAGAATAAATGCTTAAATCCCTGAAATTCAGCGCCCTGACCCTTGGGCTGATGTGCGCGGCAAATGTCATGGCGGCGCCCGACCTGACCGTGGTGTCCTTTGGTGGCGCGAACAAGGCTGCACAGGTCAAGGCGTTCTATGCGCCGTGGGAAGCGGCGGGCAAGGGCAAGATCGTTGCTGGTGAGTACAACGGTGAGATGGCCAAGGTCAAGGCCATGGTCGACACCAAGAGCGTGTCCTGGGACCTGGTGGAAGTCGAGTCGCCGGAGCTGTCCCGCGGTTGCGACGAAGACATGTTCGAGCCAATCGATCCGGCGATGTTCGGCAAGGGCGAAGACTACGTCAAGGGTGCCATCCAGCCTTGCGGCGTGGGCTTCTTCGTCTGGTCGACGGTACTGGCCTACAACGCTGACAAGGTGAGCAGCGCACCGACCAGTTGGGCCGATTTCTGGGACACCAAGAAATTCCCGGGCAAGCGTGGCCTGCGCAAGGGCGCCAAGTACACCCTGGAATTCGCCTTGATGGCTGACGGCGTGGCGCCGAAAGACGTCTACAAGGTACTGGCGGGCAAGGATGGCCAGGACCGTGCGTTCAAGAAACTCGACGAGCTGAAGCCGAATATCCAGTGGTGGGAAGCCGGCGCGCAGCCGCCGCAGTACCTTGCTTCCGGTGACGTGGTGATGAGCTCGGCCTACAACGGTCGGATCGCCGCGGTACAGAAAGAAAGCAATCTGAAAGTGGTCTGGAACGGCGGTGTCTATGACTTCGATTCCTGGGCTATTCCAAAAGGCCTGAAGGGCGAGCGTCTTGAGGCGGCGAAGAAATTCATGGCGTTCTCGGTCATGCCGCAGCAGCAGAAGGTCTACTCGGAAAACATCGCCTACGGTCCGGCCAACACCCAGGCGGTCCCGTTGCTCGACAAGGCGATCCTGAAGGATATGCCGACCACCCCGGAAAACATCGCCAACCAGGTGCAGATCGACGTCGGCTTCTGGGCGGATAACGGCGAGCAGCTGGAACAGCGCTTCAACGCCTGGGCCGCGAAGTAACACAGCAGGTCCCAAGAACAACGGGCGGTGCGCCGAAACAGGGTGCCGCCCGCTGTAACAATAAAAGAATTCCGGAGTTCGCCATGGCCCTCACCGTTCCTCTGAACGAGGTCACCAGTCCCACCTTGAAGCAGCGCCTGGCGCGTGCCGAGCGGGTCAACCGCTGGAAGGCCCAGGCCTTGATTGCACCGCTGGTGCTGTTTCTATTGCTGGTGTTCCTGGTGCCCATCGTGGCGCTGCTCTATAAAAGTGTCGGTAACCCCGAAGTGGTCGGCGCCATGCCGCGTACCGTGGTCGCCGTCGCCGCCTGGGACGGCAAGAGCCTGCCCGGTGAACCGGTCTACAAGGCCTTGAGCGAAGACCTGGGTGAGGCCCGCAAGAATCAGACCCTGGGCGATCTGTCCAAGCGCCTGAACATGGAACTGGCCGGCTATCGCAGCCTGCTGACCAAGACCGCGCGCGCCCTGCCGTTCAAGACTGAACCGGCCTCCTATAAAGAAGCACTGGAAGCCCTCGATGAACGCTGGGGTGATCCGGCGTACTGGCAGGCGATCCGGCGCAACACCAGCAGCATCACGCCTTATTACCTGCTGGCGGCCGTCGACCATCGGATCGACGACCTCGGCGAACTGGCCCCGGCCACGCCGGACCAGGCGATCTACCTCGACATCTTTGCCCGCACCTTCTGGATGGGCCTGGTGATCACCGCCATCTGCCTGGTGCTGGCCTACCCGTTGGCCTACCTGCTGGCGAACCTGCCGTCACGGCAAAGCAACCTGTTGATGATCCTCGTGCTGCTGCCGTTCTGGACTTCGATCCTGGTGCGGGTCGCGGCCTGGATCGTGTTGTTGCAATCCGGAGGTCTGATCAACAGTGCGTTGATGGCCATGGGCGTGATCGACAAGCCCCTCGAACTGGTGTTCAACCGCACCGGCGTCTACATCTCCATGGTGCACATCCTGCTGCCGTTCATGATCCTGCCGATCTACAGCGTGATGAAGGGCATCTCGCCGACCTACATGCGCGCGGCGATTTCCCTGGGCTGTCATCCGTTCGCCAGCTTCTGGCGGGTGTACTTCCCGCAGACCTATGCCGGCGTCGGCGCGGGCTGCCTGCTGGTGTTCATCCTGGCGATTGGTTACTACATCACCCCGGCCTTGCTCGGTAGCCCGAACGACCAGATGGTCAGCTACTTCGTCGCCTTCTACACCAACACCAGTATCAACTGGGGCATGGCGACCGCCCTGGGTGGCTTGCTGCTGCTGGCGACCGTGGTCCTGTACCTGATTTACAGCCGGTTGGTGGGCGCCAGCCGCCTGCGCCTGAGCTAAGGAGAATAAGAAATGCTGAGTCCCTACATGTCGCCCGTCGAGCGGGTCTGGTTCTACAGTTTGCGCATCCTGTGCGGGCTGATCCTGTTGTTCCTGATCCTGCCGGTGCTGGTGATCATCCCGTTGTCGTTCAACTCGGGCAGTTTCCTGGTCTATCCGCTGCAAGGTTTCTCGCTGCACTGGTACCAGGACTTCTTCGCCTCGGCGGAGTGGATGCGCGCCTTGCGCAACAGCATCATCGTCGCCCCGGCGGCCACGGCGCTGGCGATGGTCTTCGGGACCCTGGCAGCGATTGGCCTGACCCGTGGCGACTTCCCCGGCAAGCCGTTGGTGATGGCTCTGGTGATCTCGCCCATGGTGGTGCCGGTGGTGATCATTGGTGTGGCCAGTTACCTGTTCTTCGCCCCTCTGGGATTGGGCAACAGTTTCTTCTCGTTGATCGTGGTGCATGCGGTATTGGGCGTGCCCTTTGTGATCATCACCGTGTCGGCGACCTTGCAGGGTTTCAATCACAACCTGGTGCGCGCTGCCGCCAGCCTGGGGGCCTCGCCACTGACGGCGTTCCGCCGGGTGACTCTGCCGCTGATCGCGCCGGGGGTGATTTCCGGGGCGCTGTTTGCCTTTGCGACTTCGTTCGATGAAGTGGTGGTGACCCTGTTCCTCGCCGGCCCCGAACAGGCGACCCTGCCCCGGCAGATGTTCAGTGGCATTCGCGAGAACCTCAGCCCGACCATCGCCGCGGCGGCGACCTTGCTGATTGTCTTCTCGGTGATCCTGCTGCTGACCCTGGAATGGCTGCGTGGGCGCAGCGAGAAATTGCGCACGACCCAGGTCTGAGAATGATCTCTTGAAAACACCACGGGACCTGTAGGCGCGGGGCTTGCCCGCGAAGCTTTTGGCGCCCTTGAGGGCCCCTTCACGGCGGTGCGGCGATCCGACAAGCCCTGCTCCTACAGGTTTCGTGGCGCTCATGGGAGCGCATTTCCCATTCACAACCTGAATTCATCTTCTGCATGACAGCGGAAAGCCAATCCCGGTTATGCTTGCCCGTGCCCTGATCATCACGACAAGAAGGCTGCGAGCATGAGCATTTCCTCATTCAAGATCGCCCATAAACTGATCACCGGCCGTGGCGCCATCGAGCAATTGGCCGATGAGCTGACCCGGCTGAATGTCGACCATCCGTTGATCGTGACCGATGCGGCACTGGTCAAGTCAGGGACGGTCGAGCTGGCGCTGGCTCACCTGGGCGGGCGCACCTATGAAATCTTCGACCGTGTACTGCCCGACCCGGAAATCGCCATTGTCGAGGACTGCATGCGGGCCTACCGCGAAGGTGGCCACGACGGCCTGATCGGCCTGGGTGGCGGCAGCGCCATCGACATCGCCAAAAGCGTCGGTGCCTACGCCGGTTATCACGGGGCCCTGGAGGATTTGTTCGGCAGCGACCAGGTGCCACGCAAGGGACCACCACTGATCGCCATTCCCACCACTGCCGGCACCGGCTCCGAAGTGACCAATGTCGCCATTCTCTCCGACAAGCAGGCCCAGCTGAAAAAGGGCATTGTCAGCGATTACCTGCTCCCGGATGTGGCGCTGGTCAGCCCGCAGATGACCCTGACCTGCCCGCGCAGCGTCACCGCCGCCAGTGGCGTGGATGCCATGGTCCACGCGATTGAAGCCTACCTGTCACTCAATGCCTCGCCGATTACCGACTCCCTGGCCATTGGTGCGATCAAGCTGATTGCCACGGCGTTGCCCAAGGCCTACGCCAACCCGTCCAACCTCCAGGCCCGCGAAGAAATGGCCACCGCGAGCCTGATGGCCGGGATGGCTTTCGGCAACGCCGGCGTCGGTGCGGTGCATGCCCTGGCCTATCCGTTGGGCGGACGCTTCAATATCGCCCACGGGGTCAGCAATGCCCTGTTGCTGCCCTATGTCATGAGCTGGAACAAGATTGCCTGTGTCGAGCGCATGCAGGACATTGCCATCGCCATGGGCGTCAATGTCAATGGTCTGAGCCTGATCGAGGCGGCCGACAAGGCCGTCGCCGCCATGACCGACTTATGCGCTGCTGTGGAAATTCCCGCCGGCCTTTCCAGCTTCGGCGTACCCCTGGACGCGATCCCGGCCATGGCCGAGGAGGCGGCCGCTACCGAGCGCTTGATGCGCAACAACCCGCGCCGATTGAGTGCCGGGGACATCGAAAAGATCTATCGCGCGGCTTACTGAGGGCTTTGGCTCAAGCATTACGGGCTTGCATAGCCAATCGTCGCGGTCACGGTGGGCGGGGCAAAGCGGGCGGTATACAATGCCCGCCATCGTGATTCTGCTCAAAAAAGGTGCGTCATGCAGCCCTTCGTCATTGCTCCGTCGATTCTCTCCGCCGATTTCGCCCGCCTGGGCGAGGAAGTGGACAACGTGCTCGCTGCCGGAGCCGACTTCGTGCACTTCGATGTCATGGACAACCACTATGTGCCCAACCTGACCATCGGCCCGATGGTCTGCGCGGCACTGCGCAAGTACGGCATCACCGCGCCCATCGATGCACACCTGATGGTCAGCCCGGTGGACCGCATCGTCGGCGACTTCATCGAAGCCGGTGCGACCTACATCACCTTCCACCCGGAAGCCACGCTGCACGTCGATCGTTCCCTGCAACTGATCCGCGAAGGCGGTTGCAAGGCCGGCCTGGTGTTCAACCCGGCCACGCCCCTGGACGTGCTCAAGTACGTGATGGACAAGGTCGACATGGTCCTGCTGATGAGCGTCAACCCGGGTTTTGGCGGGCAGAAGTTCATTCCCGGCACCCTCGACAAGCTGCGTGAAGCGCGGGCCCTGATCGATGCCTCGGGCCGCGATATCCGCCTGGAAATCGACGGCGGCGTGAACGTCAACAATATCCGCGAAATCGCCGCGGCCGGTGCCGACACCTTTGTCGCCGGCTCGGCGATCTTCAATGCCCCGGACTACCGTGAAGTCATCGAGAAAATGCGCGCCGAGCTGGCGCTGGCTCGATCATGACCGTATTCGAGCAGCTTTTTCCGGGCCGTTTACCCAAGCTGGTGATGTTCGATCTGGACGGGACACTGGTGGACTCGGTGCCCGACCTGGCCTTGGCGGTGGATAAAATGCTGCTCGCCCTCGGGCGTCCGGTGGCCGGGCTGCACGCGGTGCGCGAGTGGGTTGGCAATGGTGTGCCGGTCCTGGTGCGTCGGGCGCTGGCCGGTCATATCGATCACTCGGGTGTCGACGACGCTGAAGCCGAGCAGGCGCTGGCGATCTTCATGGAGGCCTATTCCGGTGGTCATGAGCTGACCCAGGTCTATCCCGGCGTACAGGAAACCTTGTCCTGGATGCACAAGCAGGGCATGGAGATGGCCCTGATCACCAACAAGCCGGAACAGTTCGTCGCGCCTTTGCTGGATGAAATGAAACTGGGGCGGTTCTTCCGCTTGATCATCGGCGGCGACACCTTGCCGCAGCGCAAGCCCGACCCGGCGGCGCTGTTCCATGTGATGAAAATGACCGGTATCCCGGCCTCGCAGTGCCTGTTTATCGGCGACTCGCGCAGTGATGTGCAGGCCGCCAAGGCCGCCGGGGTTACCTGCGTGGCCCTCAGTTATGGCTATAACCATGGTCGGCCGATCGCCGAAGAAGAGCCGGCCCTGGTCATCGACGATCTGCGCGCGCTGATTCCCGGTTGCCTGGAAGCTGGCGCTGAGATAATGTCGACGGATTCTGTTCAATCCCCTCCTGGAAACGCCATCGTGGTGGTCACTCGCAAACTCTGGATGAAAGTCATCAAGGCCCTGGCCCGCTGGCGTTGGCGCGCCTGACTTGATCCTGGCCGCTCTCATGCGGCGCGTTTGCATACCTGACTGTTCGACCCTCAAGCCACGAGGCATATCATGACCCGCGAAGAATTCCTGCGTTTGGCCGCTGCCGGCTACAACCGCATCCCGCTTGCCTGCGAAACCTTGGCCGACTTCGATACCCCGTTGTCGATCTACCTGAAACTGGCCGACCAGCCCAACTCCTACCTGCTGGAGTCGGTGCAGGGCGGCGAGAAATGGGGCCGCTATTCGATCATCGGCCTGCCGTGCCGCACCGTGCTGCGGGTGCATGACCACCAGGTCAGCGTGACCCACGACGGCGTCGAGATCGAGCGCTGCGAAGCCGAGGATCCGCTGGATTTCGTCGAGACCTTCAAGGCGCGTTACAACGTGCCGACCATCGCCGGGCTACCGCGTTTCAACGGCGGGCTGGTGGGTTACTTCGGTTATGACTGCGTGCGTTATGTGGAAAAGCGTCTGGGCAAGTGCCCGAACCCGGATCCGCTGGGCGTGCCGGATATCCTGTTGATGGTCTCCGATGCCGTGGTGGTCTTCGACAACCTGGCGGGCAAGATGCACGCCATCGTCCTGGCCGATCCGTCCCAGGACAACGCCTACGAGCAAGGCCAGGCACGCCTGCAGGAACTGCTGGAACAATTGCGCCAGCCGATCACTCCGCGTCGCGGCCTGGAGCTTGACCGGCCACCGGCTGCCGACCCGGTGTTCCGTTCGAGTTTCACCCAGGGCGACTACGAGCGGGCCGTCGATACCATCAAGGAATACATCCTCGCCGGTGACTGCATGCAGGTCGTGCCGTCGCAGCGCATGTCCATCGATTTCAAGGCGGCGCCCATCGACCTGTACCGGGCGTTGCGCTGTTTCAACCCGACGCCGTACATGTACTTCTTCAACTTCGGCGACTTCCATGTGGTCGGCAGTTCGCCGGAAGTGCTGGTGCGGGTCGAAGACAACCTGATCACCGTCCGTCCCATCGCCGGTACCCGTCCACGCGGTGCTACCGAAGAAGCCGACCGGGCGCTGGAAGACGATCTGCTGTCCGACGCCAAGGAGATCGCCGAGCACCTGATGCTGATCGACCTGGGCCGCAACGACACCGGTCGGGTGTCCGAGATCGGTTCGGTGAAACTGACCGAGAAGATGGTGATCGAGCGTTACTCGAATGTGATGCACATCGTGTCCAACGTCACCGGGCAACTGAAGAGCGGCCTGACTTCCATGGACGCGTTGCGGGCGATCCTGCCGGCGGGCACCTTGTCCGGGGCGCCGAAGATCCGCGCCATGGAAATCATCGACGAACTGGAGCCGGTCAAGCGCGGCGTGTATGGCGGCGCGGTCGGCTACTACGCCTGGAACGGCAACATGGACACCGCCATTGCCATTCGCACCGCGGTGATCAAGGACGGCGAGCTGCATGTGCAGGCCGGTGGCGGCATCGTCGCCGACTCGGTGCCGGCGCTGGAGTGGGAAGAAACGCTGAACAAGCGTCGCGCGATGTTCCGTGCTGTCGCCCTCGCTGAACAAACCCCCGCGTCCGACGCCTGAGGAGCTTTTTGTCATGTTGCTGATGATCGATAACTACGACTCGTTTACCTACAACGTCGTGCAATACCTCGGTGAGTTGGGCGCGGACGTCAAGGTCGTGCGTAACGACGAACTGACCGTGGCCGAAATCGAAGCCCTCAAGCCGGAACGCATCGTGGTCTCACCGGGCCCGTGCACGCCGACCGAGGCGGGCATCTCCCTCGAAGCCATCAAGCACTTCGCCGGCAAACTGCCGATCCTCGGTGTCTGTCTTGGCCATCAGTCCATCGGCCAGGCCTTTGGCGGCGATGTGGTGCGTGCCCGCCAGGTGATGCACGGCAAGACCAGCCCGCTGTTCCATGAAGGCAAAGGCGTGTTCGCCGGCCTGAACCTGCCGTTGACCGTTACCCGCTATCACTCGCTGATCGTCAAGCGTGAAACCTTGCCGGACTGCCTGGAACTGACCGCCTGGACCCAGCTGGAAGACGGCTCGGTCGACGAGATCATGGGCCTGCGTCACAAGACACTGAACATTGAAGGGGTGCAATTCCACCCCGAGTCGATTCTCTCCGAGCAGGGCCACGAGCTGTTCGCCAACTTTCTCAAACAGACCGGCGGCACGCGCTAAGGAGTTTTCATGGATATCAAGACAGCGCTGGGCCGTATCGTCGGTCATCTGGACCTGAGCACCGAAGAAATGCGCGATGTCATGCGCGAAATCATGACCGGGCAATGCACCGAGGCGCAGATCGGCGCCTTCATGATGGCCATGCGCATGAAGAGCGAAAGCATCGACGAGATCGTCGGCGCGGTCTCGGTGATGCGCGAGTTGGCCGACAAGGTCGAGCTCAAGACCCTTGACGGTGTAGTCGACGTGGTCGGCACCGGCGGTGACGGGGCGAATATTTTCAACGTATCCACAGCCTCTGCTTTTGTCGTTGCGGCGGCCGGTTGCACCGTGGCCAAGCACGGCAACCGCGCGGTGTCGGGTAAAAGCGGCAGTGCCGACCTGCTCGAAGCTGCCGGCATCTACCTGAACCTGACCCCGGTCCAGGTGGCACGCTGCATCGACAATGTCGGGATCGGCTTCATGTTCGCCCAGACCCACCACAGTGCGATGAAGTATGCCGCCGCGCCACGCCGCGACCTGGGCCTGCGCACGCTGTTCAACATGCTCGGCCCGCTTACGAATCCGGCCGGCGTGAAACATCAGGTGGTCGGTGTGTTCACCCAGGCCCTGTGCCGGCCCTTGGCCGAAGTGTTGCACCGTTTGGGCAGCAAGCACGTACTGGTGGTGCATTCCCAGGATGGCCTGGACGAGTTCAGCCTTGCCGCCCCCACCTTTGTGGCGGAACTGAAAGATGGTGCAATAACTGAATACTGGGTTCAGCCTGAAGACTTGGGTATAAAAAGCCAGAGTCTGTTTGGCTTGGTGGTCGAGAGCCCGGCGGCATCCCTGGAACTGATCCGCGATGCCCTGGGTCGTCGCAAGACCGAGAACGGCCAGAAAGCCGCGGAAATGATCGTGCTCAATGCCGGCGCCGCGCTGTATGCCGCCGACCATGCCAGCAGCCTCAAAGAAGGTGTCGCGCTGGCTCACGATGCACTGCACACCGGTCTCGCCCGGGAAAAACTCGAAGAACTGGGCGCGTTCACCGCCGTATTCAAGCAGGAGAATGAAGGATGAGTGTGCCAACCGTTCTGGAGAAAATCCTCGCCCGCAAGGCCGAGGAAGTGGCTGAGCGCCGCGCCCGTGTCAGTCTGGCCGAGCTTGAGACACTGGCTCGGGCCGCCGATGCGCCACGCGGTTTCGCCCAGGCGCTGATCGAGCGGGCGAAGCAGAAGCAGCCGGCGGTGATTGCCGAAATCAAGAAGGCTTCGCCGAGCAAGGGTGTGATCCGCGAGAACTTCATCCCGGCCGACATTGCCCGCAGCTACGAAAAGGGCGGGGCGACCTGCCTGTCGGTGTTGACCGACGTCGACTATTTCCAGGGCTCCGACCTTTACCTGCAGCAGGCGCGCGGGGCGTGCAAGTTGCCGGTGATCCGCAAGGACTTCATGGTCGACCCGTACCAGATCGTTGAAGCCCGTGCCCTCGGTGCCGATTGCATCCTGCTGATCGTCGCGGCGCTGGACGATGGGCTGATGGCCGAACTGGCCGCGGTGGCCAAGGGTGTCGGTCTCGATGTGCTGGTGGAGTCCCATGACGCCGCCGAACTGGAGCGGGCGTTGAAAGTACTGGATACGCCGCTGATCGGGATCAACAACCGCAACCTGCATACCTTTGAAGTCAGCCTGGAAACCACCCTCGACCTGCTGCCGATCATCCCACGCGATCGCCTGGTGATCACCGAGAGCGGCATTCTCAACCGGGCGGATGTCGAGCTGATGGAAATCAGCGAGGTGTATTCGTTCCTGGTGGGCGAGGCATTCATGCGCGCGGACAGCCCGGGTGATGAATTGCAGCGGCTGTTTTTCCCGGAGCGTGCTGCACCGGCAATCAGTGGCTCGACCCTCGACTGACCGAGGCTCGTTATCAGGATGACCACGATGCCCCTGCCTGTTGCTCTCACCGTCGAAGCCGGACTGCGCGCCGAGCAGGATCTACTGGCCTCGGTCTGTGCCGGTGAGCAGGATTGGGGGCTGTTGTTCTGGCAACCCAGCGACCGTGCCCTGGTGATGCCACGGCGTTTGAATCGCTTGCCGGGTTTCGACGCGGCCTGCGATGCCCTGGCGGCCAGTGGTTGGCCGGTATTGCTGCGCGAAACCGGCGGCGAGCCGGTGCCGCAGTCCGGCGCCACGGTCAATATTGCCCTGGTGTATGCCCCGCCTCGTCACGAAGGTGACCAGAATCGTATCGAGACCGGTTATCGGCGTCTGTGCCAGCCGATCTGCGATGCCCTCGATGAGTTGGGTGGCGTTTCCTCCCTGGGCGAAATCGACGGTGCGTTTTGCGACGGCCGCTTCAACGTCAACCTCAATGGCCGCAAGATGGTCGGCACCGCCCAGCGCTGGCGCCAGAGCCAGGGTGGCACTCGGCCGGTGGGGTTGGTACACGGGGCGATGCTGATGGATAACGAGCGCGACTCAATGGTGGAGGCGGTCAATCGCTTCAATCAGGCTTGTCAGCTGGATGCCCGGGTCAGGGCGCAAAGCCATGTTGCCTTGCATGAGGTGTATGCCGCGCCGCTATTCCTTGAGCGGCTCAGCGAGCTGTACCAACAGATGTTGCAGGATATCTTCCAGCCTTAACGGGT
>Ga0302153_10000146_pt1 | contig 38894 bp, 38 predicted proteins | sample I_Bog_N2_2_FD_192429 | JGI IMG/M metagenome (GOLD analysis project Ga0302153, IMG submission 192429) | Peat permafrost microbial communities from Stordalen Mire near Abisko, Sweden - I_Bog_N2_2 | ecosystem: Environmental > Terrestrial > Soil > Wetlands > Peat | place: Sweden: Abisko, Stordalen... | reverse complement strand
GATGACTCCCTGAGGCCCGCAAACCCCTATAAACACTGGCCAGAACCGCACTTCAAACGGATTTTGAACAAGACAAAACGAAAATCGCCAGGAAAGACGCTGCAATCACGCGAATTTCAACGAGTTCTTAGAGGGACAGCACGATCCGCATGCCCTGCGGCTTCGGTCAGACGATCAAGGTAGCTCGTCAGCCGTTGCTGCCGGGCGCCTGAAGTTCCCGACTTGGCGCTCATGCAGACAAGGTACAATCATGCCGGCACAAAGATACCGCAATTCTTTCAGAGGGGTATCAACTTTATAACACAGTAGTACTAAGAGGTGTCTCATGAATGCTCCTGCACCGCAAAAAAATTCTCAAGGGCTAAAGCCCGGCGATTTTTTTTGCGCCCTTTTCGGCGCGACCGAAGTCGTGCCCTTTCAAAAAGGCCATTTATGAGAACGGCTCCAGGCTTCCTCTTCTCCACTCTCGCCACCGTCACGCTACAATTCCATTCGTGACCAGTCTCTTCGACCTTTACAAGATCGGCGTCGGCCCGTCCAGCTCGCATACCATGGGCCCCATGCGGGCGGCCTGCCTCTTTGCGCGGGACCTCGAGCCGCATGGCTTGCTCCATCGCGTTGCCCGCGTCGAGGCTTCGCTCTACGGATCTCTCGCCCTCACCGGCCTGGGCCACGCCACGGACCGCGCCGTACTTCTTGGTCTCTCTGGCAACGAGCCGGCTATGATCGATCCCGCCATCATTGACTCGACCGTTGCCGAAATTCGCGCCACGCATCGCATCCAACTTGCCGGCTCGCACGCCATTCCTTTTGAAGAAGCAACTGACCTTCTCTTTGAACGTGCCGTGATGTATCCGCCCGGCGCCGTTACCCGGCATCCCAACGGACTCCGTCTCAAAGCCATTGACGCTGCCGGTCACGTTTTGGGCGAGCGAACTTTTTTCTCCATCGGCGGCGGCTTCATCACCGAAGACGGCGTCGATCCCTCCGCGCAAAAGCAGCAAGCGTCCATTCCGTTTCCGTTTCACAGCGCCGCGGAGTTGCTGGCGACGGCGCAGGCGAACGAACTCTCCATCAGCCAACTCATGCTTGAGAATGAGTGCGCGCTTGTGAAATCCGCATCGAACCATTCAAACAAGGCGCCAGTCGAGATCGTTCGCGAAGGCATCGAGCGCATCTGGCAGGCGATGCGCACCTGCGTTGAACGGGGCATCGCCACGGAAGGCATTCTGCCCGGCGGATTGAATGTTCGCCGCCGCGCGCATCGCCTCGCCGGCCGTCTGCGCGAGAAGGAAGCCAATGGCCTGCGCAGCGATCCGCTGGCCCCGCTCGACTGGGTCACCGTCTACGCCATGGCCGTCAACGAAGAGAACGCAGCCGGCGGACGCGTGGTCACCGCGCCCACCAACGGCGCCGCGGGTGTGGTTCCCGCGGTGGCTCATTATTACGAGCGGTTCATGCCAGAGGCCGACCACGAAGGCCTGCTGCGTTTCTTCCTCACGTCCGCAGCCATCGGCATTCTTTACAAAGAGAACGCCTCCATCAGTGGCGCCGAAGTCGGTTGCCAGGGTGAAGTGGGCGTAGCCTGCTCCATGGCCGCCGGAGGTTTGACCGCGGCTCTCGGCGGTTCGAACGGGCAAGTGGAGCACGCCGCTGAAATCGCAATGGAGCACAACCTCGGCATGACCTGCGATCCCATCGGCGGCCTTGTGCAGATTCCCTGCATAGAGCGCAACGCCATGGGCGCGGCCAAGGCCGTGCAGGCCTCGCGCCTCGCGCTCAACGAGCAGGAAGACCACAAAGTCTCGCTCGACCAGGTCATCCGCACCATGTACCTCACCGGCCTCGACATGCAATCGCGCTACAAGGAGACCAGCCTCGCCGGCCTTGCCCTCAATATCATCGAGTGCTGAAGGAACCAATCGCCGCGCCTGCTTCGAATTGCGTCTCGCCGCATCAATCGCGGATTCTTTCATCTCAACAATTCTGTTCATGTGCGCGTCCGACGCGGCCGTATGCACGCACGCGCGGCAACCTGTAAAGCGAAATCATCATCCATCAAGGTTGGCTCATATGTGGCAATTGAATGCTCGAATGTCTCAGGCCGCGTCACTTTCTATCAGCCTGAAAATCGGTCCTCGATTCATTGCGAAAAAATTGTTGACCTTTTTTCCACTCCTCTTACGTTTTTCTCTTGACACTGATGCGGCATGAATCTATACATTCTTCAACTGCAATAAATCATTGCAGGCTCGATGCAACCCATCGAAAAGGGAGAATAGGCAAATGGCAACCAAGAAAGCAGCCAAGAAGGCACCCGCGAAGAAGGCAGCCAAGAAGGCCGCAAAGAAGAAGTAGCGGAACCTCCAACCGAAAGGCAACAAGCAAAAAGGCAATACTGAGGGGAGCGCTTAAAGCGCTCCCCTCAGTGTTTATACGGATAAAATAGATATCGGAAGCATACGCACAATGGAGAGACCATGACCCGCCGCCGCTGGATCGCCGAACGTTGGGATGAAGCCACGGCTGTTCTCACCGGCGCGCAAGCCGAACATCTGGCCCGCGTGCTCCGTGCACAGCCCGGCATGGAGGCCGACGTTGTTGCGGGCGGCCGCGTCTTTCATGCCGAGGTCGCGGCCGTCACCCCCGAAGAAATTCGTTTCAACCTCATTGCCGAACTTGAGGCCGATCCAGCGCTCCCCGTCACGCTGGTTGTCTCGGTGTATAAATTTGACCGCATGGAGTGGGCCATCGAAAAAGCTACGGAGCTTGGAGTCGCGGTCATCGCTCCGGTGATCGCGCGTCGAACAGAAAAACATCTTGCCCAGGCAGCGGAAAAGCGCGCGGAGCGTTGGCGTCGCATCGCGCATGAGGCCGCGCAGCAGTCACGACGTTCCGATGTGCCGCTCATTCACGCGCCCGAACCACTTGCGACGCGCATTCGCGCTGCCTCCACGTCGACGCGCATCGTCCTTGCCGAACAGGAGCGCACCACCACACTGCGCTCTGCCCTCGACGAAGCGATTGCCCAGGCGCAGGCCGAGATGCCGACGCTGGAGATTGCCATCGGTCCCGAAGGCGGATGGGCGCCGGACGAAGAGGCTCTCTTCGACGCCAACGGCTGGCGGGCTGCATCGCTCGGGCCCCGCATCCTCCGCGCGGAGACAGCCGCCATCGCCGCGCTCGCAATCGTCGCGTCGTATCTGGAGTAAGTTTTTTAAAATTGAACCGGGTGCCCCACATCTCGCTTCTGAGATGTGGGATTCAAGAGGCCATTCCTGCAACTGTCCTGAAGTTGAGGACCCCCTCAATCAAAGATGCGCATACCGCAGCAGCACGCCTGCCAGCACCGCGCCCGCAAGGTCGCCGACGATCGGAATGGGCGCATAACTCCAGTTCGATCCGCCCTTGCCCGGAATCGGCAAGAGCCAATGAACAATGCGCGGACCCAGATCGCGCGCCGGATTGATGGCGTATCCCGTGGTGCCGCCCAGCGACAGGCCGATGCCCCACACCAGGCTCGCCACCAGCCACTGCCCCATGCCGTTCGCCGGCCCGTCCTTCGCGACTCCGCGCGAATAGATGGCTCCGGCCACCAGCACCAGCACCGCTGTTCCCAAGGCCTCGCTCAAAATGTTGAACACCGGGTTGCGCACCGCCCCATTGGTGCAAAACACGCCCAGCTTCGCCGCGGGATCGAGCGTCAGCTTCCAGTGCGGAGCGTAGTGCAGCGCCATCAGCGCCGCTCCGCCCATCGCGCCAAGTAACTGCGCCGACCACATGCTCAACAGTTGCGCAAAGCTCCCGTTCTCAATCGCAACCGCCAGCGTGATGGCCGGATTCAGATTTGCGGCGGAGCTGCCAAAGGCCTGCGCCACCAGCACGCCGCACAGTACGGCAAGCGCCCATCCAACGCAGATCGCCAGCCAGCCCGCATCCGCGCCATACGACTTGCGCAGCGTCACGCCAGCGTTTACGCCGTTGCCCAGCAGCACCAGGATCAGCGTGCCCAGAAACTCGCCCAACCAGACAGAATGCATCGTGTTGTCCTTAAAGAGCGGTCGTCGAAAAGCCCGCTCGGTCCACCGGTAGAATTCAACCCTCAATCAGAACCAGGTTTGCCGCTTGTACTCCACATAAGCCTCGCCGAATTTTTCCGTCAACACACGTTCCTCTTTGCGGCTCCGGAGAACCTGCAAGGGAATCAGAACCACAAAGCAAAGCAGCAGCCACGGATTGTTGGCCCAGATCATCACTCCGGCGATCATCAATCCGCCAAAGGTGTAGATCGGATTGCGAATACGGGAGTACAGGCCCGTGGTCACCAGCGTTGTTGCCTTGGCCTCCACGCTGAAGGCGTCTCCCAGTTGAATACGAGCCAGAACGAAGAGCAGGAAAGACGGCGCTGCAATCGCGAGACCGGCAATGTGCTGAATGGTCCAGGGCATTCCCCATGCGTGTGTTGCAAACACCACTGCGAAAAGAAGGGCGACGGCGAGCGTTCCGTAATTCAGTCTCAAAGTCGTCCTCCTCCACACATCAATTCTGGTCAAACCGGCGAAGCTCTGGCGCGTACGGCACCCAAACCGTCCGCAGAGCTCAATCGATTCCAGAATTTGCTGAACCATAGCATTCTCCATCGTCCGGCTGCCATTCGCCAAACTTTTTGCAGGAATGCTATGGCTGAGTTTCAAATGATTCCGTACTACACTCAGAAACAGCATGGGCAGGCCATCGATGAAAACGGATCAGGACCTCTATAACGAGCTCGCCTTCTACACCCTGGCGCATCCCGACCCTGCGTTCATTCATCAGAACGTCGTCGACGCATTTGCGGCGCAGCACGCCGATGAATCGTCAAAGCCCATCTATATTGTCTTTGCCCTGATCGGTCTTTACCTGTGCGTCGAGAAAAACTTCACCGGCAAGCAGGCGCAGATGGCGCACATGCGGCTGGCCAAGATACGCAGGCAATACCCGCGTCTTCCAATGCCCAAGCAGCGAGGCGCCATCGGCGTTCGGGACGTTCTCGCGGTGGCTCCGGGACCCGAAAGAGACGCGATGATTCAAAACTGGTGCGTATCGGCATGGGACGCCTGGAAAGAAAGCCGCGTGCAGATTGTGGCGTTGGCAAAGAGCGAGCTGGGCATCGATTAAGCCGTCGCTCTTGCACGTCCCGTCATGGCTTGGATGAAGCAGCCTGCTCCGCCGTCGGAATCGTCCCCGCATAAGAAGGCCAATGCGTCAGCAACTCCTTCACCACCACATGCCCCACCGTATACGCCGCTTCCAAAGACGGCAGATAGCCGCTATACGCGCCGATGCGCTGTTTGGCCAGGCTCTCGGCCGCGGTCGTCCCGCGCGGCTGCCGGTCAAAGTTGCTTACCGTTCGCAGCACCATCACGCGTTGCGCGTCCACACGCCCGGCATGGCCCAGAAACGCGAGCGACTGCAGTGTGCCCGTGTCTTCCATCGCGGTGGTTACAAATTCGCCTTTGCCGCCGGTGAAGTACGGCACCCATTCCGCAGCCCACCTGTCAAAAAGCTTGCCGTGCCAGTATGTCGATGACGATATTTCGTCGCCCATCCCGACAAACGGCGCTCGTTGCGCGGCAGCTCCGTCAAAGTTGCTGCGAATCTCCTTCAGATGATCGCTGTCCGCAAGTGGCGTTGCGCGGGTCAGGTTAAAGGCCCAGTCAGCGAGGCCTTCATTCAGCGCATACACCTGTCCATCCAGCGGCGCAGGCGGCGCTTCAAAGGGCTTCGCTTTGCGCAGCGGCACGTAGCCTGTCGTCCACTCCGGCGGTATCTCGCGCGCATCGATCTCATAGCCCAGGTCGCCATCCACCACCCAGCGCGCCCACATCGCCGAACCAAGGGATGCGCGCTCCGGCGTCGCTCCCGCAATGCCGGCAATCAGCCAGTACGCATGGCTCAGGTCAAAGCGCGAATCGAGACCCAGCGCCATGATGGTGGCTGCCGCATGCGCCGTGCCCTGTCCGGTCAGCACCGCCATCTCGCCGTCGCCGTTCATGCGCACTGCATGATAACCCGCCGCCAGCGGATAGATTTTGTCCAGATGGTCGCGCTCCACCCAGTACTGCAGCTCGCCGGGCTGGTCGCCGGTGTCCGCGCCCACCTCAAACATGGCCACCACCACAACCTTCACCGCAATCGGCTTGGGCTTGGCGTTCGCCGCGGTTGCAAGCGCCGCCAGCGATAGGAGAGCAAAGAAACATCGGGCTGGAGAGATCATTGATTGCGATACTATCCGAGACGCGACCGGCCGCAAAGCATTTCGCTGCGTAAGGCGATACCATGAGAGAAACCGCGGAGGCAATCTACTTGAGAATGACAAGAAACATCCTGGCCTGGGCCGCCATCGCTGCCGCATTCACCTTTACAGCCGTGGCGCAGCAACCCGGACCCACCAAAGTCATCGGCTTCATGACCGACTTCGACGTCAAAGACGATGCGGTCGGCATCTGCAAGGCGGTCATGGATGGCGTCGCCCCCGGCGTGCGCATCCTCGACATCACGCACCAGTCCGAGCCCTACAACATCGCCATGGGTGCGCGCTTCCTTGCCGGCTCTGCGCCCTATTTCCCCAAGGACGCGGTCTTCGTCGTGGTCATTGATCCCGGCGTTGGTTCCACACGCAAGGCCATCATCGCGAAATCGCGCGTGGGTCAGTTTTTTGTATTGCCGGACAATGGCCTGCTCACCCTCATCCAGGATCGCGACGGCATTGTCGAGGCCCGCGAGATCACTAACCCCGTGTGGATGATCGGCTCCGGCATCTCGTCCACCTTCCACGGGCGCGACATCTTTTCCCCCGCGGGCGCGCATCTGGCTCGCGGCGACGACTGGACATCGGCCGGTCCCGCGCTCGACGTCACCAAACTCGTGCGCCTCGACCTGCATGACGCAACCGTCGACGCAACCGGACTCCACGGTCAGGTCATCGGCGCCGACGGTCCATTCGGCAATCTCGTCCTCAACATTCCGCGCGAGACATTTGCCGAACTCGGCTACAAACTCGGCGACCAGGTCCCCTTCACCCTCGCCGGCAAGCACTATACCTTTCCGCTTGTGAAAACATTCAGCGATGTGCCCGTCGGCAAAGAGCTTTTCTACATCGACTCGCGCGGCCGCCTCTCCATCGGCATCAACCAGCGTAACTTTTCCGAGATCTACAAAGTGGGCGAAGGCGCGGAATTATCCATTCCGAAAAAATGAACCACACGTCTGCGGAGGAATTGTCCATGGGAAAGATTCGTTCTGCGCTTGGCGCAATCGTTGCAACAGCGGCGCTCGCATCCGCCCAGCAGCCCGCAACCCATCACTGGGCTATCGTGGTCCACGGCGGCGCCGGCGTCATCGAGCGCGCCTCCATGAAGCCTGAGACCGAAGCCGCCTACCGCACCTCCATGAAGCAGGCCACGGAGGCGGGCGCAAAGGTTCTGGACAGCGGCGGCTCCGCGCTTGACGCGATTGAATCGACGATTCACATTCTTGAAGACGATCCGCTCTTCAATGCCGGGCGCGGTGCGGTCTTCACCGCCGAAGGCAAGAATGAACTCGACGCGGCCCTCATGGACGGCTCCAATCTCAAGGCCGGTGCGATTGCCGGCGTCACCCGCACACGGCATCCCATCAGTCTGGCGCGCGCGGTGATGGACAAATCGCCGCATGTCATGCTGGTGGGCGCAGGCGCGGACTCTTTCGCGGCAAGCGTTGGACTTGAGCAGGTCGATCCGAGCTTCTTCTTTACTGAGCGTCGCTGGCAGTCGCTCGCGCGGCAGTTGAAGAAGGAGGGCAAGCCCATTCCGCCGCGTCCGGCGGGTGCGCCGCCTGCGCCGTCCGCGCCCGTCGCTGAAATCGAATCGCCGGACGCGCACAAGTACGGCACCGTCGGCGTGGTCGCGCTCGACAAGCAGGGCAACATCGCCGCGGGCACCTCCACCGGCGGCACGCAGGCCAAGCAGTGGGGCCGCGTCGGCGACTCGCCCATCATCGGCGCGGGCACCTATGCCAACAACCAGTCCTGCGCCGTCTCCGGCACCGGCACGGGCGAGTACTTCATCCGCCTCGGTGTCGCGCGCGAGGTCTGCAACCTTGTTTACTTCCGCAGCATGACCTTGCAGCAGGCTGCCGACCAGGTCATCCACAAGGAACTCGACGCGATCCATGGCGACGGCGGCCTGATCGCCATTACTCCAGACGGCCAGCTTGCCTGGAGCTTCAACACCCCCGGAATGTACCGCGCAAAACTTGCGGAAGGCGGCAAGCTCGAAATCGGCATCTACAACGACGAGCCGTAGAGGGTAGCGACGGCCGGATCGAGAGGGCTTGGAATGAATACTTCGGTGAACGCAATGCGGGTCCGATTCGATGCGGACAGCATGTGGGTGGATCTGAGTGACGGCCGCATCCTTGGCGTCCCGCTGGCATGGTTCCCTCGCCTGCTGCAAGGCAGCGCGGAACAGCGTGAGCAGGTCAGGATCACGAGCCGCGGTTTGCATTGGGATGCGTTGGACGAGGGCGTGTCGATCGCAGGCCTCCTGGCAGGCCTCAGCGACCAGAGCGCCAGTAACGGGACGTTCGCAGCTTAATAGTTGCAAATCATCCGATTCAATCCAACAACCAGGCATCAACCGCAAACGCAAAAAGGCCATCCCCGCGGGGATGGCCTCTTTTATAAAGCAAGCGAAATGCTACTGCGCGCCGTTCCGCGCCATCGCTTTTTCCGTCAGCACCTTGTGCGCGTTGTCTTCCAGAGCCTGAGCCTCTGGCAGGAACGTCATCGCCTTCTGAATCTCCGGATCCCAGTCCGCGCGCGTGCGCAATCCCTGCAACTGCCCAAACTGGATGGTCACGATCTTGTCCTTGATGCTCACCTTCAGCCAATCCATCACGCCGTTCAGATCGGCCTCGGTCCACGGAATGCTCTGGCTGGTCAAATATTTCTTGAACTCGCCCAGCACTTCATCGTTGACTTCGAAGTTCTTGTCCACCGTACGATTCGACAAATAGACCGGGGCAAAGTGGAAGAACACATCCTTATAGAGCAGGATGTCCTGGAAGTGGTTGCTCTTCGGCGTGTCGATCTTCTCGTCCGGCGTAATGCCGCCGCCGCCGTAGACCGTGCGGCCCGCGTCGGTCAGCTTCACTTCCTGGTTGGTCGAGTTCGAAGGCAGCGCGCCGGCGTGGTTGTAGTAATAGTCGTAGAGCGAAACGCCCGCGTAGTTGCGCTGAATCAGCCGTCCCGACGGCGTGTAGTAGTGATACGTGGTCAGCGCCAGGCCAGTGTTCTCGCTCAGGTTGTAAACCGTCTGCACCAGGCCTTTGCCGAAGGTGGTCTCGCCCACAATCAGCGCGCGATCGTGATCCTGCAGCGCGCCGCTCACAATTTCCGCCGCCGAAGCCGTGCCGCGATTCACCAGCACCACGATCGGAAAGGTCTTTCCGTCGTTGCCGCGCGTGGCCGTATACACCTGGTCGGGATAGGCGCGCCCACGCTGCGAGACAATAGTCTGTCCCTTGGTCAGAAGGTGATCGCAAACCTCAACAGCCTGGCTCAGCAAGCCGCCGGGGTTGCCGCGCAGATCGAAGACCAGTCCTTTCAGGTTGGGAAAGTTGTCGACCGCTTCAATCACTTCCTGGGCCGTGGTTTCCTGGAACTGCTTCAGGTGAATGTACCCGATGCCGGGGCGAATCTCGTACTTCAGATCCACCGAGGGGTTGGGAATTTCGTCGCGCATCAGGTCAAAGACCAGCGGCTTGGTCTGCCCGTCGCGAATGGTGCTCACCTGCACATGCGTGCCCTTGGGCCCCTTGAGCGCCTTGGCTACCGCGTCTGAAGTCCAGCCGTCGGTGCTCTTGCCGTCCACGGCTACAATCACGTCGCCGGGATGAATGCCGGCGCGGAATGAGGGCGTGTTCTCGTACGGATTCACCACAAACACCTTGTTGCCCTGCTGCACGATCACCATGCCAACGCCGTAGTAGCGGCCATGCTGCTCCTCGCGCATCTTGGCGTAGGCCTTGGGGTCGTAAAAATTCGAGTGCGGGTCCAGAACGCGCAGCATGCCCGGAATGGCGCCGTCATAGATGGCAAGGTCGGCCTTGTCGCCGTCAATCGGCTCGGCGTAGTTCTGCTCCACCTTCGAATAGACATCGGTGAAGGTCTTGAGGCTGTCGCGCAACTGGCTTTCGTCGGCGGAAGACTGCGCTCCCACGCGGCGCTGCATGAACGTGCCCGCAAGGGCGCAGACGGCAAAGAACAGGATAACGGTGAACAAGGCGCGGCGGGCGCGGGAACTCATAGGCGAAAACAACCTCCGGAGGGCAACTGACCCTGGCGCCCAACTGCGGTTCTCCAATTGAATCGAGTCCCAATCCGCCGTGACCAGCAGGTTTGTTCCTCGATAAAAATTAACCTTGCCAACGAGCCACCCTGGCTCCGGCAAGGTCAAGGGAATTGGGAAACCGCTCTAGCTCCTGGCAGAGCAGTCCTAGGGAAAAGTATAACACTCTGTCATTTGACGCCTGCCGGGGCCATTCGGATAGCCAGGGGGACTAAACCTGGCCTCAGCATGCATCACTCCTGCCCAATGACCCACATCAAACGCGCCGCGCATTTGATTCTCAAGAAATTTTCTTGCATATTGCTGTAGGTTTATGTGATATTGATTTCCTTTTCAGGCAAAGCCGCGCATGAAGCCGGTATCTTTCGATGGTAACCCTCTGCGGCGGGCCGGCAAGATCGTCTTTGGCGTCCGCGGTTGAAAGGAAGGCACTCATGCGCAAGCTGTTTTGGAAATCGGGGGGGCAAGTGAAGGGCCATTCCTCCACGCCGCCATGCTTATTTTCCTGTTTTCCGGAATCGTCTGCCATGCGCAGAATTGCACTCTGACCCCGGCTCAGGAGAACCAGACGTTCCAGTTCACTAATTTCTCTCCCACCGCTTGGCCCATTGGGCAAAGCACCACCGTTACCCTCACAGGAAGCTGGACAACGCCGCCTACTCCGTTGGGTTGCAACACGGACTTTATCTCGCTGCAAGGGCTTGCTGCCGGCGGCGGAAATGGAGTCCGTGACCCGAATGTGACCTTTTCCAACATCGTCGAAAGCCTGAGCCCTTTGCAGACCACGTTCACAGCGACGGTTTCGCCCGCGGCTTCGTATGTAGAGGAGCTATATTCGGTCGAATGCGTATCCTCACAGGGGCCATCGTGCCCGAATTATTCTGAAATCTCCGGCGATATATACCTCTGCCCATACTCCGTGCCGTCTATATCCTCCGTGTCTCCAAGCACTTGGGTCGCAGGACAAACCTACAACGTAACCATCTCGGGATCCAACTTCGTACCTGGAAACATCTTCAGCGGATCCACCGCCAATCCGGGCTGCCCTGCGACCCAAGTCTATTTAACCTATTCCGATGGAAGTCCAGTAACATTCTCCGCCTCGGTCCAGTCCGCATCCACCGTTACCGGGGTCGCCACGCCCTCGGCATCGGCATTGGCGGGCACGGCCACCATCTACGTGTGGACCTGGGAGAACGGGCCTTCCGGCACCACCGCAAGCGAGCAGGCTACGGTGCAGATTGTTCCCGCCCCCTGTTCCGTGCCAACCATTGCATCAATCTCTCCCAACGTCTGGGTTGCCGGCAAAACCTCCGGCACCGTCGCCATCACGGGAACTGGGTTCACCACTACCGCTGCTGCAACTGCGTCCTGCCCGGCGACAACGGCCACTGTTTCTACTCCGGATGGAAGCGTAGTCACCGTCTCTGGCCTGAATGTCGCAAGCGCCACTTCTATCACCTTGAAAGTAGCGCCGGCAGCCAACGCACTTACAGAGGGCGCGACTCTGGCCGTGAGCGGCGCTGCCACGCCGTCGCCCAACGCAGACATACTCAGCGCGCCACAAATCGTTTGCAGCGGAGCCGCGATGCAGTGCAATGGGGAGACTATCAGTGGCGCTAACGCCTCGACCCAAACCGTTGTCGTCGGCCAGACCATCACCTTGACCACGACGCCGACTGCGGCGACATTGGCCGCGCTCCCGATCCCACTCGCCTTCGCGAATACCGCACCAACGACATGGACTGTGGGCGGGACGAACATCGCGTCGCGTGTATTAGGCCCCGAGGATGCGCTTGGCAACCCCACCTCTGCCACAGCCTCTCCCACGGTGCTGACAAACACGGTGCTGAACACTTATTGGCTATACCCCAAATCCAGCGTCCCCGTGACCTACCAGTACTGCGTCAGTTACTCCGGAGTGAGCAGCCAGTGCAGTCCCAAAGCCACTGCAACCTTCAACGTGACTGGACCAACCGCAAAAATCACCGCTTCTGTCAATTCCGGTTCGACCCCTCCCGCAACGGGAGCCTGGTGGGTGAGCCCCTCGGCCACCTGTGGCACCTCTCAGTACCTGGCCTTTGGAGTACTTGAGAGCGGATGCGTCCTTTCACCAGAAGAATATGGAATTGTCTTTGAGGCGACGAACGTCGAAAATGTGCCAACCGGCGGTGGGACGTTTTCGTGGCTTCAACTGATCGACTCGGATGTTCTCTCAGGCACTGCGCCGGAGGGGGTGACACCGGAGATTCTAGGCACGGGGCTGGATACCGCCGATCCATACCCGTCTATAGCAACCACACCTTATTTCGAAACGGCCGATGCGCCGGCTGTGAGTTTGCCAACGAGCGTCCCTGACCTTACCTCGGAAACCAGGACAATATCATTTCGAATGTTTCTACTGTGGTCCACGGATGCAGATCCGGACTCCATCAATGTTCCCATCGGATACGTGACTTGGAAGGTTGCTGGAACTGCGGATCAGAATACGAAAAGTCAGCCGCCTTGGTCGCTAGCAGGGAAACAGAAAGCGACGACGGCGACATATAGCCCGAGTACCGACACCGGGGCCCCAGGTCACGGGCTACCTGTTTGGACGACAATTTCCTACAACACGCCCACCACCAGTGGCGAGAGCGTTTTGACGAAGAGCGAAACGGAACCACCCCCGCCTGCGGGGGGTGAGGGGGAACCTCAATGAAAAAGCTGACTCTTTATTCTTGCGTTTTTCTTCTTGCGGTGCAAACGGCAGTACTTTTTGCCCAAACACAGCGCCCCAGCCATAGCGCGCTGGGCACCAGGCCAGGAGCACCACAATTTGCTCTGAACATTTCGGAGTACCGCCATGATGGCCGAGGCCCGGGGAAGCATAGGCTACGGATCGTTATAACGAATGTGTCGAGCGAACCTCTTCATTTGGGCGGCTGCGCGACTTTGCGGGGGTTATACGTAGTCACTATTGTTTACAACGGTGTGCCCATAGTAGAGCAAGACCCGGCGGCGCGGCGCGCTGGCGAGGCGAAAATGAAGCAAACACCATGTGCCACCGGCGCTCCAAGCGACATAATTAGCCCTGGCGGATCGAATGAGGAAATCCTGAGCCTTACGGGGCCTTTCGCGTACGACATGTCCAGGCCGGGGACGTACGAGATTGCCCTTTCTAGAGATTCAGACCCGGATCATCCCGAAAAGAGCGTGACGGTCAAATCCAATACCCTCACCATCGTCGTTCCGGAGCCTGAACCGGAGACCGCCGCGCCAAAATAGCCGCCGTTTCAGCAAACTCCCATGCGGAACGCCCTGGTTGCCGCGGCGGCGGGGTGATTTTGCCGAATTCGCCTCTCCTTCGCTCCATAAATCGTGCTTCTTCCCCGTTCGCTGCTGCCCAGCCATTTACAATAACGTCTATGCCTCAGGGGTAAAACCAATTGTCCCCTGCCGTGTCCTAAACTATGACTCTGAATCTATTTCGCACTCCCGCGGTTTTGGCGTTCGGCGCCATGCTGCTCGCAAGCTACCCTCAGGCGCAGACCCACCCGGCCGCGCCCCAGAGCCCATACGGCGGTGTCACCGTCGAGGACATCATCGCGCGCGTCAACGATCAGATCATCACCCAATCTGATTACGACCGGGCCATGAAGGAGATGGACGACGAGGCGCGCCAGAAGGGCGCCACGCTCCAGCAGATATCCCTCGGCCACAAAGATCTGCTGCGCAGCCTCATCGATCAGCAGCTCTGGCTCTCCAAAGGCAAGGAACTCGCCATCACCGGCGAGACCGAGCTGATCCAGCGGCTCAACGAAATCCGCAAGCAGTACAACCTTGAAACCCTTGAAGACCTTGAAAAAGCCGCCAGGGAACAGGGTGTCTCGTTTGAAGACTTCAAGGCCAACATTCGCAACAGCATCATCACCCAGCAGGTGATGCGCGATGAAGTCGGCAAGCGGATCCAGTTCACCCCCGGCGAAGTGCAGCGCTACTTCGATCAGCACAAGGAAGACTACAACCAGCCGGAGAGCGTGCGCCTCAGCGAAATTCTGATTGCCGTGCCCGCTGCGGCCGATGGCTCCGCGCCCGACGATGCGGCTTTGGCTTCAGCCAAGGCCAAGGCCGACGACCTGGAAGCCAAGCTCCACCAGGGCGGCGACTTCACACAGCTCGCCAAGTCCTTCAGTGAGGGCTCCACCGCTGCCGAAGGCGGCGATCTGGGCCAATACCGGCGCGGCGCTCTCGCCAAGGTGCTTGAAGACAAGACCTTCGCGCTCAATTCCGGCCAGTACACCGATCCGATCCGCACCAAGCAGGGGTTCGTCATTCTCAAGGTTGTGCAACACGTTCCCGGCGGCGTTCAGGACTTCAAGAACGTGGAGCAGGAAGTGGAGCAGAGCTACTACATGAGCAGGATGGAGCCGGCCATTCGCGAGTACCTCACCACCATGCGCGAGCAGGCCTACATCGACATCAAGCCGGGCTACGCCGACTCCGGCGCCAGCCCCAACAAGTCGGTCTATCCCATCTCCTATGCGGCCTATACGCCGCCCGCGCCCAAGAAAAAGAAGAAGGTTGAGCGTACCCGCTATCGCGAGACCACGCACAGCTTCCGCCAGAAATCTCCGCAGACTGTGGCCGCAGCCGACACGACCAAAACCCCGCCGGCAACCAAGAAGAATGCCAGCCTGACCAAGTCCGAAAAGCCCGGCAAGAAGGAAAAAATCCGCTTTGGCAAGGCGCCTACCAAGACGCTTCCAAGCGCGCCCAACGCCACTACGGAAGACGCCGGCGCCGTGCAGCAGACGGCCGGCGCCGCGCCCGAGCCGGAGAATCCGCTCGAAGCAAACACCAAGCCGACGCAGAAGACACGCTACAGCGCACGGGCAAGTGTGGCCAAGCCCAAGCAGGTAGCCGGCGCCCTCAAGGTGGACCCGCAAGCTCCTGCCCCGGCTGACGCCGCGGAGGTTGCCGATCGCCAGACACAGGCTGCACCGCTCGGCCTTGGCGCCCATATGGCAAAGAACAAGAAGAAGACCAAGGCCACCGCCACCACCGGCGAAAAGACGCGTCTGGCCGACAAGAAGAAGAATCCGGCCGATGATTCGGCAACCCCGCCCGCGCCCACACCGCAACCGATCCCGCCGGTTCCTGGTGCGCCTGCGCCGGCAACTGCTCCCACACCGCAGCCGAAGCAGTAAACCAGCAGCAGCTTCCACCCGCCGGGCCTGGGAATTCACTCCCAGGCCCGGCTTGCATTTGGCGACACGAGCCAGTTGCGTTAAGCTTCTCGGCAGAATGAAAGACATCTACATCGCCGACCTGGCCAGCTTCGATGAAGGCCAAAAATTCGATTCCTTCTTCCTGGTTCTGTCCAAGCAGCAGCGCACCACCAAGACCAACAAGCCTTACTTGAACCTGATCCTGGGCGACAAGACAGGCCAGCTCGAAGGCCGGGTCTGGGAGCCAGGCGACCCGCGCATCGCCAAAGACTTCGACAAAGGCGACATCGTCAAGGCTCGCGGCAGCGCCTCCCGCTTTGACGACCGATTGCAGATGAAGGTGGATCAGCTCCGTCTCGCCCAGCCCGGCGAGGCCGACAAGGCTGACCTGCTGCCCTCCACCACCTACGACGTCGCCGCGCTCTGGGCCCAGCTTCTCAGCTTCGTGCGGAGCCTCACCAATCCCGACCTCAAGCGCCTGCTCACCACCCTGCTCGACGACCCGGCGCTTGCCCAGGCCTATCGCGAAGCACCCGCCGCCAAGCAGCTCCACCACGCCTGGCTCGGCGGCCTGCTGGAGCACGTGATCAGCCTCTGCACATTGGCCGACCGCGTCGTCCCCCAATACCCGCTCCTCGATCGCGACCTGGTGCTCACCGGCGTCATTCTTCATGACATCGGCAAGGTTCGCGAACTGAGCTGGGAGATCGGCTTTGAATACACCATTGAAGGCACGCTGCTGGGCCACATCCAAATGGGAGTCGCGCTCGCGGAGAAGGCCATCGACAGCCTGCCTGACTTCCCGCCCAAATTGAAGACGCTGGTCCTGCACATGATCCTGAGCCACCACGGCAAGCTCGAATTCGGATCGCCCAAGCTGCCCATGATCCCCGAGGCGCTGGTACTCAACTTCCTCGACGACCTCGACGCCAAAATGCAGGCCGTAGCCGGCGAATTCGAGAAATCGCTGCGGGAAGGCAAAGGCCCCGAAGAGCTAACCGGCAAGGTGTGGGCTCTCGACCAGCGGCAACTGCTGAATACCAAGCGGTGGCTGGGCGAAGACAAGCAATAGGCACGCCGGTCAGCTTTTTCCAGTGCTATCTTTTCCTATGCGCATCCTCGCCGCTCTCTTGATTGCCCTATGCGCGCTTTCATCCGGCGTGTTCGCTCAACCAGGAGATCCCCGGCTCAAACCTCTCTACGACGCGCATCGCTGGTTCCAGCTTCGCAATGCCGTAAATCGCGACGGCGCGAATCTTTTCTACCAGGCCGCCATTGAGGCCGCATTCAATCAGCCCCAGGCCGAAAACGATCTCAACGCAGTCCTTCAATCCAAACCAGACCCCGCCACCATAGCCGAGGCGCGGGAGCTCCTGATCGCCTCGTATTACCGCGCTGGACGATACAAGGAAGCCTTTTCCCAGGCAAAGGCCATCCTCTCCAAAAAGCCCGACGCCGCGGACATCCGCAACATTCTTCCCACGCTCAAGGTCCTGTCCTCGTTTCAAGACCAGGCCGTCGCCTCAGTCGATCCCGCGACAATCCCCGTCGAAATTCAGGACCAGAACCTCGTGCTGCCCGTCACGGTCAACGGAATCCAGTCCAACTACATCTTTGACAACGGCTTCAGCCTGTCCGGCGTCAGCGAGTCCGAAGCCATCCGTCTCGGCCTCAAGATCCGCAACGTGAAAACCAGCATCGATACCATGTCCGGCGCGCAGGTCAACATCCGCATCGCCGTCGCCAACGATCTTGAAGTGGCCGGCGTGCACCTGCGCAATGTCGCGTTCTACGTTTTGCCCAACAATGAGCCTCCGCTGAACCAGCTCGCCCCCGGCCGCCAGGGTATCCTCGGCCTGCCCGTGATCCTCGCGCTGCGGCGGTTTCAATGGAGTCCGGCAGACCGCACGTTCACCGTCCTCCCGTCCCGGACCGAACCAGGCAGGAACAATCCTGGGCAAGCTCCCAATCTGGCCTTTGAAAGCACGTCCACCTTCGCCGAGCTCAGCTTTCAAGGCAAGGCACTTGAATTCAGCCTGGACACCGGCGCGGAGAGAACCGAGCTTTATCCCGCATTCGCCCGGGATTTTCCTGAAATCAAGGCCGCCGGCGCGCCGGAGCAACGCAAGCTCACCGGCGTGGGCGGCTCCACGAAAATCGAATCCGTGCTTCTTCCCTCGCTGCCATTCACCGTCGGGGGCAGGGACGTGCTGCTCAAACCGGCCCACATCCTGCTCAGGAATAACAACGCAACCAGCGGCTGGTTTGCCGGCAATTTAGGAATGGACTTGTTGAACCAGGCCCGCGTCGTCGAAGTCGACTTCGATGCGATGACGCTGCTGCTCCGCTAACAGATGCTGGACGGCAGCGCGAACGGGATTATGAGTTCTTTTCCGCTCCAAAGACCCTGTTCCGATAGGCCTCCGGCGCCTCGATCGCAAAGCTCGTTTGGCCAGCCAGCAGCAGCAAATCCTCGTCGCCGGTTACAAGCAGATCGGCATGGCCGCTCTGGGCCAGATCGAGAAACGCCTGATCTTTCAGGTCTCGGCACTGAATGGGGCAGAATCTGGCTATATTGACCGTCTCGCAAAAGGGGAGGTAGCTGCCCAGGGCTTCAAACTGTTCGTCAACGGAGAGCTTGAACTTCGGGTAGGCTAGGATTCTCGCCAACTCCGCCGCAGTCTCACGCGAAACCAATGGCAGGCAGCCTCCCGGTTGCCAATGGCCAACCAGCCAACTCAGACGGCCATCGGTAAACAGGAGCGCGGACAACACAACATTTGTGTCGAAGACAATTCTCGTTCTGGCGAGAACGCTCACTCGCTCTGGCGTGCCCAGACGATTGCATCCTTAATGTCCTGCTCCGTAATGCCCAGGCTCTCGAGCTTGGCGCGCACCTCGTCCAATCGGCTCGTTCGCAGGGGCTTAAGCAGGATCGAGGAGCCGTCCGTGCTTACTTCGAAGTGCTCCACCCCCGGGAACTGCTTCGCCACGGCCTTGGGAAGGGTGAGTTGGTTTTTGACGGTCAGTTTAGCCAGCATAGAGCCCCCAGGTAAGGAAGTAAGGAAACAAGGAAATCTTACCACTTCCTCGCCGTGAATTCTATAAACTGAGAAACCACTCCCACTGCTCCTGGGTCAGCGGCACCACCGACAGCCGCCCGATAATCACCAGCGGCGAGTTGGCAAAGATGGGCTCTGCCTTGATCTCCGCCAACGTCTTCGGCCGCTTCAGCCGCTTGCCCACCTTCACCTTCACCACCGGAACCTTGGGATCTTTCGGGTCCACACTCACCACCGTGCCCGTGCCCACCGCCGTGCGCTCATCGCCGGTATGATAAAAAATCCACTTCGTTCCCGCTTTCATCTCGCGCAGAAACTTCACTGCGGTCGGGTTCGTCACACCGTCCCAGATCGTTTCCTTGTCGCGCAGAAAGTCGTCGAAGGAGTAAACATCAGGCTCAGTCTTGAAGAGGAAGCAAGTCATATCGGTCCATCGTAAGGCAGGGAACAGGGATTAGGGAACAGGGAACAGAGGACCGGCAACCAACAAACGCTGTGCTAGTCTTTGGCCATGATGAGCGGCGCTCCGGAAAAATTGCTGAAGCAGGGTTACCAGGCGCGCCGGGAAGATCGGTTGACCGCGGCTAAGGCCCATTTTGCAGAAGCAATCGATTTATGCCGCCAGGCGGATGACAGGGCCATGCTTGCGCGGGCGCTCACCGGGCGGGGGCAGATAGAATCGGACCTGCATGAAACCAGCGCTGCGCTCAGCGATTATGAGGATGCGGTCGCCATTTACCGCACATTGGACGATCCGCTCGTTCTGGCCCACACGGTGCGACATGTGGGAGACATTCTTCGCAGGCAAGGCAAACTGGAGCTGGCTGCGCCGTGCTACAGCGAGGCCCTCGCGCTCTATCGCGCCAACGAGCAAACCCCTCCGCTCGACCTGGCGAACGCCATTCGAGGCTACGCGCTTCTCAGCGCTGATTCCGGCGAGCGAGCAAACGCCAGGCTACTCTGGAACGAAGCCCGAGATTTGTATGCTGCCGTCGAGGTCCCGGAGGGCGTCGCCGAGAGCGAAAGGCAGATTGCTCGCTTAACTGACTGACTCGCTGGCTCGCTGACCTGCCGACTCGCCTCTCCGTTACAATCAAAAGAATATGATCCGCTTTTCAACTGCCGGCGAATCCCACGGAGAGGCCCTCATTGCGCTCATCTCCGGGCTTCCGGCCGGCGTGCCCGTCGATCTCGACTTCGTCAACCGCGAGCTTTGGCGCCGCCAGCAGGGCTACGGCCGCGGCGGACGCATGAAGATTGAGACCGACAAGGCCCACGTCTTTTCCGGCGTAAGACACGGTAAGACCATCGGTTCCCCTGTCGCCATCGAGATCGTCAACCGCGACTGGAAGAACTGGGAAGAGAAGCTGCCGGTTGAAGCCGGCGACCCTGCCAAGCATCAGGCCGTCGCCTCCCCGCGTCCCGGCCACGCCGACCTGGCCGGAGCTCTCAAGTACAACTTCCCTGACGCGCGCTACGTGCTGGAGCGCGCCTCGGCCCGCGAGTCGACTGGCCGCGTTGCCGCCGGCGCCCTGGCCAAGCTCTTCCTGCGCACCCTGGGAATTGAAGTTCTGAGCCACGTCATCCGCGTAGGCCGCGTCGAACTCGACCGGGCGGCGGGGTGGGACGAGATCGTAGCTGTCGCCGCTAAAGACGAGATCGTGCTCAGTTGCGTCGATTCCGCCACTGAAGCCCGCATGAAAGAGGAAGTCGAGGAAGTCTCCCGCACCGGCGACACCGTCGGCGGCGTCTTCGAAGTGGTGGTGCACGGCGTCCCCGCCGGCCTGGGAACCTACGCCAACTGGGACGAGCGCCTCGACGGCCTGCTGGCCTGGTCGGTGATGAGCCTGCAGGCGGTCAAGGCCGTTGAAATCGGGCGTGGGGTCACGGCTGCTGAATCCTTCGGCTCCAAGGTGCACGATCCCATTCACTACGCGCCCCAAAATACGAGTGAAGATCCGAATTCACGACCCACCCGTTTCACCCGCCCCCACAACAATGCCGGCGGCATCGAAGGCGGCGTCTCCAACGGCGAGGACATCGTGGTGCGCGGCTACTTGAAGCCCATCTCCACCCTGCGGCGGCCGCTCGAATCGGTGCGCTTTGACACCCGCGAGGCCACCAGCGCAAGCTACGAACGCAGCGACATTTGCGTGGTTCCCGCCGCCGGCGTGGCTGCGGAAGCCATGGTGGCTCTCACCGTCGCCGGCTTGGCGCAACAGAAGTTCGGCGGCGATTCGGCCCTCGAGATGAAGCGAAATTTTGATGGATACATCGAACAGATAAGAAGATTCTGAAAACGAAAGCCAATACGGAGCAGTTGAACGAGCGAAATGATTCTTAAAATTGTCAAATATCCTGAGCCGGTGCTCTCGCAGCCCGGCGAACCGGTTACCGAATTCGATGCCGAGCTGCGCAAGCTGGTCGCCGACATGTTCGAAACCACCTACGCCTCGCAGGGCATTGGATTGGCCGCGCCCCAGGTCGGCGTTTCCAAGCGCGTGACGGTCATCGACCTCAGCATGGGCAAGGACCCGGACAAAAAGCTGGTGCTCGTCAATCCCGAGATCATCTCCCAGGATGGCAAGATGTACGAGGAAGAGGGCTGCCTCAGCTTTCCAGACATCCGCGAGAAGGTGGTGCGCGCAGCCAAGGTGAGCATCCGCGCCCAGGACGTGCACGGCAAGTGGTTTGAGATGGACGGCGAGGAGTTGCTCTCGCGCTGCATGCAGCATGAGATCGATCACCTCGACGGCATGCTGTTCATCTTCCGCATGAGCGGCCTCAAGCGCGATTTGAACCTGCGCAAGATCCGCAAGATGCAGCGGGACGGCACGTGGTAGAGCCCATGACGGCGCCTCTGAAACTGGTCTTCTGCGGCACGCCCCAGTTCGCCGTTCCCACCCTTGAAGCGCTGCTTGCGGCCGGGCATGAAATCGCGCTGGTCGTCTCACAGCCTGATCGCCCCGCAGGCCGCAGCCAGCAACTCACCGCCCCGCCCGTCAAGCAATCGGCCCTGGCCGCGGGTTTGCCGGTAGCCCAGCCGGAAAAGATTCGCAACAACCCGGAATTTCGCGCCCAGCTTGAGGCCATCCAGCCCGACGCCATCGTCGTGGTCGCCTATGGTCGCATCATTCCGCTCTGGATGCTCGCGCTGCCGCGACTGGGCTGCATCAATCTGCACGGATCGTTGCTGCCCAAGTACCGCGGGGCCGCGCCCATCCAATGGGCCGTGGCCATGGGCGACGCCTTCACTGGCAACACCACCATGTTGCTTGAAGAAGGCCTGGACACCGGCCCGATTTTGCTCCAGCAGACCATCGAAATCTCGCCCGGCCAAACCGCCGTGGACCTCTTCGAGATTCTCGCCCATTCCGGCGCACCTCTGGTGGTTGAAACGCTTGCCGGCCTGGCCAGCGTTAGCCTTCAGCCCCAGCCGCAGAACCACGCCTTCGCCACCTTTGCCCCGCTTCTCGATCGCGAAGACGGCCGCATGGACTTTGCCGCGCGCACCGCCCACGAGTTGTACAACCGCTGGCGCGGCTTTCAACCCTGGCCGGGCGCTTTCACCACCCTCGACGGCAAGAAGCTGATCGCGCACCGAATGAGCCCGGCAGACGCCACAGCTTTTGCGCCGCCAGCCCCAGCGCAGCCGGGCCAGATTCACGTCGAGAATCATCGCCTCTTCGCCGCGTGCGCTGAAGATACCTGGATCGAGTTCCTCGAAGTTCAACTGGAAGGCAAGAAGCGCCTCCCGGCCGCTGAATTCCTGCGCGGAACTGCTCTCCAACAAGGCGCGCGCCTCGGGGATCGGATTCAGTGACAGTCCCCCGCGAGGCCGCGCCCTCACGCAAGGCCGCTCCGAAAGATCGCAAGACCCCCATCTCCGCAGCGCGCAAAGCAGCCTTCGACGTGCTGCTCGCCGTGGAGCGCGGCCAGTCGCACTCCGACGATCTGCTGCGCGGCAAGGCCGTCAATGCCCTTTCTTTGGCTGATCGCAATCTGGCCACTACGCTGGTGCTGGGCGTGCTTCGCTGGCAGATTCGCCTCGACCACCAACTTCAGGCTCTTCTCAAACACCCCAACGCCAAACTCGATTCCGAAGTGCGCATCGCGCTCCGCCTCGGCGCATTTCAACTTCTGCATCTGGATCGCATCCCTGCGCGCGCAGCAATCGACGAAAGCGTGGAGTTGGCCAAGCACGCCGGTCATCGCTTCGCTTCGGGAATGGTCAACGCTGTTCTTCGCAAGCTGGCAGGCGCCGCGCACGTGAGTTTTTCCGAAGATTCCGTTGCGGAACTTGCGCTTGCCCAGGCCCACCCCGCATGGATGATCGAGCGTTGGGCTGGTTTTTACGGCATCGAATCGGCGCGTGCAATCTGCCATCACGGCCAGCATCCACCCATTCTGACCGTTCGCCTGGCAGACTCCGCTGTTGAAGCGGAACTCGCCGAGGCCGGCATTCATCTTGAACCCGGCGAACTGCTCACCGCCGCGCGTACCGTGGTTTCCGGCGACGTGATCGGCACCGCGGCCTTTCGCGAGGGCCGCGTACGCATTCAGGACGAAGGCTCGCAACTGGTCGCGGAAATTGCCGCAGCAAATCTGAATCTACCCGACGGAAGAATCGTCGACGCCTGCGCGGCGCCCGGCGGCAAGACGCTGATTCTCGCCGAGCGCAATCCGCAGGCCCGCATCGTTGCCTGCGAATCCAGCGCGCCGCGTCTCGAGCAATTGCGCAGTCGTCTTGCCCGTCACGCAGACCGCATTGAGTGCCGTCTCGCCGATGCGACAATCCTCGGAGAGGATTCCGTCTTCGACCTCGCATTGGCCGACGTTCCATGCAGCGGCACCGGCACGCTGGGCCGCAATCCTGAAATCCGTCACCGCCTTCATTTGGAAGACATGCCTCGCCAGGCCGAACGCCAGCGCGGAATTCTTCATGCCACCGTGCACGCCCTGCGTCCCGGCAGCCTTGTTGTCTACTCAACCTGTTCGCTGGAGCCGGAGGAGAACGAGCAAGTGGTTGCCGCGGTGCTCGCGGAGACTTCCAATGCGCGGATGGTGTCACTTGAACCAAGTATCGCTGCGCTGCTCGAGAAGGGCATTCTGACGGACTCCGGTGCGGAGCGATTGCAGCATTGCCTCACGCCCGAGGGCGCGCTGCGCCTGCTTCCCGGAATGTCGCCCACCGACGGATTTTTTATTGCGCTGATTGAAAGGCAATCCTGAATGCCTGCGCCGGCGCGCTACTCCGCATCCAGCCGCAGCGTTGCGTAATCGCGTCCCAGCATCGCGCACAGCGCCTCCACAACGAGTTCATGATCGTCGCGCTGCGGCAGGCCGGAGACCGTCACCGAGCCCACCACTCCGGCGCCTGCAACCGTCAACGGAAACGAACCGCCATGCGTCGCGTAGTCAGCCAGCGGCAGGCCCTGCTGCGCGGTAAGCGTATCGTTCTTTGCCTCGAGCTTCAGCCCGACCGCGTAAGAGCTGCGATGGAACCGCGCCACCACATTGCTCTTGCGCCGCACCCACTCCACATTGTCCGGAGTGGTGCCTTCAAGCGCTGTATAGAACAGCGGCTGACCGAAGCGCCGCACGTCAATCACCACGGCCAGTCCGCGCTCTACCGCCATGGTTCTCAAGCGCACGCCCAGCTCCCACGCAATCTGCGCATCCAACCGCGGCAACTGCAACTCCCGCTCCTGCAATGCAACGCGTTCCAAATCTTCGCTCAGTCCCATCTCCAGTGCGCTCCCAACGCCGCTCACAATCCTAACTCCGCCAGCTTCTTCTCACCCCTCTGCCGCTTCTTCCGCGGGAATGTCGCGCATGGGTACGATCCCCAATCGCTCATAGATGGGCCGCATCTGTTTGCGAATCCCCTTCAGCCGCGTCCAGAACCAAAGCGCGCCGAGGATGCACGCCACGCCGCTCAGCATCACTGTGTGCTGCACTCCGATCGCGTGCGCCATCGCGCCCGCCAGCAGGCTGCCGAACGGCGCCATGCCCACAAAGGCCATAGTGTAATAGCTCATCACCCGGCCGCGCATGTTCTCATCCACCAGCGTCTGCAGAATCGTGTTGCTGGCAGTGACGCATTGCATCATGCCAAATCCGGTAATGAGCATCATCGTCATCGAAAGCCAAAGAGTGTTGGAGAGTCCAAACGAGATCAGTCCCACGCCGCATGTCACGGCGGCTGCGGGGATCATCCTCGTCAGCCCGCGGACCGACCGGCGCAAAACCAGAGTCAATGCAGACACCAGCGAACCTACGCCGACTGCGCCCATCAGAAATCCAAGCGTGTGCGGTCCGCCGTGCAGCACCTGCGCCGCAAACACCGGCATCAGCACCATGAACGGCCAACCCATCAGGCTGATGAGCGCAAACAGCGTCAGGATGGTGCGGATGGGCCCCGAGTCCGCCACGTAGGTCCATCCCTCGCGCAGTTGCGCCAGCATGGTCGTCGTCGCGCGCTCCATTGTTGCTGCCGGCAAGCGCATCATCACCAGCGATGCGATCACCGCAATATAGCTGACTCCATCCACAAGGAAGCACCAGCCCTCATTGGTGGCGGCAATCAGCAGGCCCGCGAGCGAGGGGCCAATCAGTCGCGCCACGTTTACCATCGACGAGTTGATGGCGATGGCATTCGAAAGGTCGGCCCTGTCCTCCACCATCTTCACCATGAACGACTGCCGGCCGGGCATGTCGAACGCGTTGATGAAGCCCTGCATCACACTCAGCGCCAGCACTTCCTTGATGTTGACTCGATGCGACAGCGTCAGCCAGGCCAGCGCCAGCGACTGCACCATGGCCAGGCTCTGTGTCCATACCAGCAGCTTTCGCCGGTCCATCCGGTCTACGATCACGCCGGCCAGCGGCGCCAGCAGAAAGGTGGGGATCTGTCCTGCAAACCCTACGATGCCCAGAAGCAGCGCCGACTTGGTGAGCCGGTACACCAGCCATGAGATGGCAATGCGCGTCATCCACGTGCCGATGAGCGAGATGCTCTGCCCGCCAAAGAACAGGCGGAAGTTCCTGTGCCGCAGCGCCCGCCACGCGTGCGAGAGATCGCCCGGCGCTGTAGCAGCCCCAACAGATTCATTTTGTTGTTTTGTATTTTCAATCATGCGTCAGCCTATTTGATGCTTGCTTTAAGCCCGCTGACTCAGGAACCCGCCGTCCGGCGCACTCGCGGCTTTCCTGATCTCTGTTCCCTGATCCCTGACCCCTGACTCGCTACTTCGCCACCGTCAGCTTCACCTTCGTGCTCTGTTCAACGCGCGATCCGGCTGCCGGCTGTTGCGCCACCACCGCGCCCGGCTTTACCGGTTGCACCGGCAGCGCGTTTCCGCTGCCCATCGGCCCCACAGGCACGTCGACGAACACGGGGGGCGCCGACTGGATGCCGACCCTGGCCAACTGCGCCTGAGCGGTCACCACGGGCAGTCCGGTCAGATCGGGCATCACGTAGCCGTCGGGTGCTTCATCGTCCGGTGCGGCCACCAGCAGATTGATGCTGGGCTGCGCAATGCCCTGCGCGTGCGCCGGCGGATCCTGCGCCAGCACCGTTCCTTCTACCTTTGGCCAAGGTAATCGCCCGGTCACGCCCACCTCCAATCCCACGCGGCGCAGCTCAATCGCCGCCACGCGCTCCTCGCGGCCCACCGTGTCCGGCACTTCCACCTTTTGCGGACCCAGGCTCTCGGCCACGCGCACGCGCCACTCGCGCCGCACCACGGTTCCGGCCGGTGGCGACTGCGTCAGAATATGTCCAGCGGCCACATCGCCGGAGTAGTAGCGGTTGTCCACATCCAGGTTGAGAGCCATCCCTGCTGACTGGGTGCGCGCGTCTGCTACCGTCATGCCCTTCAGTTCCGGCACCTGCACCTCTGCGCCGTGAATGGCGAAGTGCATGGTCGTGATGGCCGACAGCAGCCCCACGGCCACCAGCAGCATCATGAGCGAGGCCACCTGAAAGAAATTCTTCAACCCTCGACCGTTCATTCCCCTGGTTCACCATCCGCAAACACAATCTCGTAATCGATCTCCGCGGCCTTCTCCAGCATCTTCGAAACCGAGCAGTACTTGTTCTTCGACAGCGACACCGCGTCTTCCACAGCCTTGCGGCTCAGTTGTCCGCTCACCGTGTAGGTCAGTTTGATCTGCGTGAACACGCGCGGCGGTTGCTCGGCCTGCGTAGCCGTGGCCGTCACTCGAAGGCCCAGCAGCGGCTGCCGCTTTTTCTCGAGAATGGAGACCACGTCCACGCTGGTGCATCCGCACAGCGCCATCAGCACTGCCTCCATCGGACTCGGCCCCTGCTCGTGCTTGGGGTCCGCATCAAAAAATACTGAATTGCCGTTCTCCGCAATTCCTTCAAAGATTGTTGAGCCTTTCCATTCACTATGCGCAATCATCGTTCGGGTTCTCTGACTTTCTCGCGTTGCTATCGCGTGTTATCCGTCACCGGCTCGGGATGAATCGTAACCCGGTACACCTCCGGGCACTCCAGCTTGAAGCGATCCTCAAGCGCGGTGATCACCTCGTGTACCCGCTGCATGGTCAAATCGTCCGGCAGGGTGCAATGGCAGGACAGCGAAATATGTTCGGCCGCCCTGCCCACCAGAATCTCGTGCACATCCACAATCTCGGGAAACAACTGCGCCGCGGCCCGCAGCGCGACCTCGATCCTGCGATCCTCAACGACCGTCTCTTCCGGCTGCTCAATCGTTGCCGGCTCGCTTTCAATGTGCGTCAGCACTGAATCGATCTCCGGCGCCTCGCGCAAAATCTCGGCTTCCATCGCAGTCACAAATCCATGCGCCGCTTTGAGCGGCATCCTCTCGTCCAGTTCCACGTGCAGCTCCACGCGAAGACGTCCGTGATGCGATTGCACGCTGAGCTCGTGTACGCTCACGTTGTTGCGCGCGGCCACCGCCCGCACCCGGTCAAAGATGCTCTCTGTCCGTTCCTCGCGCGGAACGGTATGAATCACCACGTCGGCCTGCGGCAGTGCGCGATGCGCCGCTTCCGTCGCTTCGCGCACCAGCTCTCCGGTGTGCTCAAATGTGAAGCGCCGCGGCAGCGCCAGTGTGAGGTCGGCAAAGTAACTTGCGCCCGCGCGCCGCACCCGCGCCTGCTCCACTGCCAGTACGCCTTGCACCCGCTCCACTTCGCGTACCAACTTCTGCCGCGTCTCCGCAGGAACCTCGTCCGTCAGCACGGCCACTGTTTCGCGGCCCAGATGAAGAGTCATGCGCAGAATCATCAGCGAAACCACCACCGCCGCAAACGGGTCCGCATAGCGCAGCCAGCCGATGCCGAAGCGCGCTCCCACCCAACTGGCCCCCAGTCCGCACAGCACCGCAAGCGTCGACCAGATGTCGGATGCGAAATGAAAGGCGTCGGTGGCAAGCGCCGGTGAGCCTGTGAGCACGGCTACGGCCCGCAGCCGGCGCGACCGCCAGTAGTCCACTGCGATCGACGTCAGCAGCACCAGCACCGGCCACACCGAATTATGCAACTGCACCGAGTGCTGAAAGATGCGCAGCATTGCTTCCCAGATGATCCACGCGCAGGAGATGGCCATCAGCCCCGCTTCGCCAAACGCGGAGAGGTTTTCAAACTTGCCGTGGCCGTAGGTGTGGTCTTCGTCGGCCGGCTTGTCGCTTACCTGTACGGAGAAGAAGGTCAGCGTCACGCCCACCAGGTCAAGGCCCGAGTGAGCCGCATCCGACAGCACGCCCAGCGATCCGCTCAGCAGCCCGGCCGCCAGCTTCAGCACTGTCATGATCGCGGCGGCGATCATGGAGTGCAGCGCCACGCGCCGTTTTGCGGCGGACATGGCGGCCAAACCCTCAACGGCCGGACTGGAGACGGCGGAAGTCATTGCGTTCCTAGCCTATCGTATTCGCGCGTGTCAGATGCGTGTGCCGGTATACAGGCCTGCAATCCCAAAGGTGTAGGGCTGCCACGCGCAGTCTTCGTAGCCAACCTCGCGCATCATGGCCAGCAGCTCCGGCGGCGGCGGAAAATTCCCGACCGACGTGGGCAGATAGCGGTATGGACCTTCTTCTCCGCAGATCATGCGCCCGATGGCCGGCAGCACGCGCCGGAAGTACACTGCATACGCCTTGCCGATCAGCCCGCCCGGCTCCGCGAAGTCCAGAATCCCCAGCCGCCCGCCTGGCTTCAGCACGCGGTGAAACTCCCTCAGTCCCGCCTCGTAGTTGGCCAGGTTTCTGAATCCAAATGCCGTCACAATCAAATCCAGCGACGCATCGCGCAGCGGCAGATGCAGAGCGTCCGCTTCCAACGGCACTGCGTACGGCACACCTTTTTCACTAGCCTTGTGCGGCTGAAACCGGAGCGCATCGAACCGCGTGGCCGCGCGGCTCAGCATGCCCCGTGAAAAGTCCGCCGCCAGAATCGGCCGTGCCCCGCGCGGCCGCCCTTTGAGCAGCGCCATGGTCATGTGCCCCGTGCCGCAGCAAATATCCAGCACCGCCGCGTCGGGATCGGCGAGGATGGCCTTGAACTTGCGCGCCGTCTGCCACCACCACAGCCGGTCCACGCTGGCGGACAGGATGTGATTCAGCAGGTCGTAGCGCGGCGCAATCGAGTCGAACATCTGCTGCACGGCGCGCGCCGCTTCTGCTTCGTCCGCGACTCCCACCGGCTTGGCGCCCGTTACGCTCATTGGTTTCTCAATTCCCGCTGGCTGTTGCTGTTCTTGTCTCGTCTCTAAAGTTCATAAAAATACAGAGCCTGTCATTCTGAGCGAAAGGGGCCCCGAACGTTTTTCAGTTCGGGGATGGTGAGCGAAGAATCTGCTTCTTGGCTTTCCTGGTTTCCGCTAAGGACTTCAGACTCACCATGCTAACTCCGCTTCTCTTCCGCACTCGCCAGCATGTATCCCACCGCCGCTTCCAATTCCGCCGGCGTCACATCTTCCACCACGCCCGCGTCGCCAATTCCGATCGGCAGCACAAAGCGCCGCACGCCACCCACGTTCTTCTTGTCGCTTCCTGTCGCGGCCACAATCTTCGCCGCGCGCAGCTTCAGCGGAGGCAGCGGCCCGTACAGGTGGATGAGGTTTTCCAACCGCTCAAACTGGCTGCCGCTGATGGTTCCACGCTTGCGCGCCAGCCACAGCGCGGCCACCATGCCCCATCCAACTGCCTCGCCGTGCAGCATCGCTTTGTAATGCGTGGCCGCTTCCAGCGCGTGGCCCACCGTGTGGCCCAGGTTCAGAATCATGCGCAGGCCGTTTTCGCGCTCGTCTTTGTTCACCACCCCGGCCTTCATCCGGATGGACGCGGAAATCACTTTTTCCAGGGCCTTCGCGTCGCGGCCCAGCACCTCGTCCGCATGCTCCTCCATGAACCGCACCAGCGCCCGGTCACGAATGATGCCGGCCTTCACGCTCTCCATCAGCCCGGCGCGCAACTCGCGGTCCGGTAGCGTCCCCAGCACGCCGATATCGGCAAACACCGCGCGCGGCTGATGAAAGCTCCCCACCAGATTCTTGCCTTCTGGCAGGTTCACGCCCGTCTTGCCGCCTACGCTGGAATCCACTTGCGACAGAAACGTGGTCGGCACCTGGATATAAGGAATTCCGCGCATGTAAATCGCAGCAAGAAATCCGCCCACGTCGCCCACAATCCCACCGCCGAAGGCAATCAGCAGGCTGCCGCGATCTCCGCCCGCCGCCGCCATCTGCCGCAACAGGCGCTCCACGCTGGCCAGTGTCTTGTGCTTCTCACCCGGCTCCAGGAACAGCACCACGGGGGCCTCAGGGAAGGACTGCTGCATGCAATGGCCCCACAGCGCCCAGATGGGTGCGGAGGTCAACACAAACACGCGCCGCGGCAGCCGCCCTGTCACACGTTCCATGCGCGGCGCCAGCGTCTCCATTAGCCCGCTGCCCGCAATCACGTCGTATTTCGCCGAAGGCGTCTCTACTCGTATCGTTTGCACGCTGCTTCCATCCTAAAGGATGGCCCACCGTCGCCTCATTCGGCTCGGCAGCGCCTGGTGAATAACTCAACTTCAGCGGGGAAGGCAAGCGCCTGCGGAAATGCAAAAGCGGCAGAGCTGGTATGCTCTGCCGCCTGTTGCACAACCTGCCGCCTGATTTGAGGGCGATTGGTTACTTGTGTCCGCCGCCAGCGTGTCCGCCACCGCCGCCGGCATGTCCGCCGCCGCCGCCCGCATGTCCACCGCCACCGCTACGCGCTGCTGTTGCATGGCCCGCCGCGGGACGTCCTCCGCCAGCGCGTGCTGCTGTTGCATGTCCGCCGCCGCCTGCACGAGCCGCTACTGCATGTCCGCCGCCGCCGCCGCGCGCCGCCATTGCACGTCCGCCGCCACCGCCACCGCCGCGGGCAAAGCTGCTGCGATTAGCCATTTCTCCGCCGCCGCCGCGATAGCTGCCTCCGCCGCCGTTCTCAAACCGGTGGCCGCCCCAGCCGTGGCCATAGCCCCAGCCGGCCCATGGGCCCATGCCCAGGAAGATGCCGTTGTAGAAGTACCCTGGTCCGTAAAACCCGTAAGGCGAGCAGGCGTACGGCGCGTAGTCGTAATAGCCATACTGACAAACCGGCTGAATGCCTACGCCAACGCCTACCACGATTTGCGCGTGAGCCGCTGGCGCCAGAGCCAGGCCCGCGAACAATGCTGTTGTGCCGAGAATCGCTTTAATTCCACGCATGTTTGACCCCCTTCAGGTGTCTGCGGTTGCTTTTGTGAAGTGGATTGCTCTGTTGCCGAGAAAAATTAACCGGAAACAGCAGCCACCATAAGGATTTTGAACCCGCCCTGTGGGTTCCCTCACAATGTCGGGGGTTGAGTGTCTGTCTATCCTTACTGTTCTGACTGTAGGCCTCGAAATCATCGGGGTCTGAGCAATAGAGAGCAATGCCCTCCGGTCGAGCCAATCCATGGGCAGGGTGCCCCAACCATGCGGCTCCCTCTTCCGCATGGTTGGTAAGCAGCAAGCCAGTGCGAGCGACTAGCGAGCGTCTGCTCCCTGCAATGGCTCCCTGCAATGGCTCCATGCAATGGTGATAGCCTCAAAGGTTATGGAATTGCCGTTGCAGGTGGATTTTCTGGTGATGGGCGCGGGGGTTGCCGGCCTTCGTGCGGCCGTGGAACTGGCTCATCACGGCGAGGTCCTGGTGGTCACCAAGGAGTCGCTGGCCGAGTCGAACACCCATTATGCGCAGGGTGGAATTGCCGTGGCCATGGAGGGCGAGCAGGATGTGGCGCTTCACCTGGAAGACACCGTAAGTGCCGGCGATGGAATCGTTTATCGCCCCGCTGCCGAGGTGCTTGTGGCCGAGGGGCCGGAGCGCGTGGCCGACCTGATTGAATGGGGCGCGGCATTCGACCGTGCCGCGGCGAAGGACGGCGGCCAGCTTCTCCGCACCCGCGAGGGCGCTCACTCGCTGCCCCGCATTCTGCACGCCAACGGGGACGCCACAGGCGCGGAGATCAGCCGCTCGCTGGTTGCTTTTGCCCGCGCACATCGGCGCATTCGCTTTGCCGAGTGGACCATGGTCACCGGCCTGGTGGTAGCCGATGGCCGCGTCATCGGCGCGGACCTGATCGGCGCGGGTCTGGCCAGTGCCGGCTCCAACGAGGACAGCAAGCCACATCGCATCAGCGCCAGGGCCGTCCTGATCGCCTCTGGCGGCGCGGGACAGGTCTACTCCGACACCACCAACCCCGCCGTGGCCACCGGCGACGGCATCGCGCTGGCTGCGCAGGCCGGCGCCGAGCTGGCCGACATGGAGTTTTACCAGTTCCATCCCACCGCGCTCTCGCTTCCCGGCGTACCGCGCTTCCTGCTCTCCGAGGCGCTGCGCGGCGAGGGCGCGTACCTGCGCAACGACCGCGGCGAACGCTTCATGGAGCGCTACCATCCGCAACTCGAACTGGCGCCGCGCGACGTGGTGGCACGCGCCATTGCGCGCGAGGGGATCGGCCCGGAACACGGACAGACGCGACCGGTCCATCTGGACATGCGCCATGTGACCGGCATCGACCTGCACCTGCGCTTTCCCGGCATCAGCGCCTTCCTCGCGCAGCACGGACTCGATCTTGCCCGCGACCTCATCCCTGTCCGCCCCGCGGCGCATTACCTCATGGGCGGCATACGGACCGATCTGGCCGGCCGCACCACCCTGCCCGGCCTCTACGCTGCCGGCGAGGCCGCCTGCACAGGCGTCCACGGCGCCAACCGGCTGGCTTCCAACTCACTGCTTGAGGGCCTTGTATTTGGCGCGCGCGCCGCGCAATCCATGCTGGCCGACGATCTGCAGCTGGTGCCTGCCGGCCCCTCACCCGAAGCGCCCACTCCTCTCACCGCGGAAGAAGAGACCGCAGTCGAAAAGCTCATTGCCGATCTTCAATCGGCTATGTGGAACTACGCAGGCCTGTTGCGCCAGCAGTTCGCGCTTTTGGAGGGGTTCGCCTCCCAGCAGGATTGTGCCGACGGCCTCAAGAAGCTGGTGCGGCAGGCAAAGGGAAGCCGCCGGCTGAGCGAGGCGCTGGCGCTGAGCCGCGTGGCCCACGCGATCCTGCACGCGGCCCTGGCCCGCACCGAGAGCCGCGGCGCGCACTTCCGCAACGACTTTCCGAAGCGCGACGACGAACAATTCCGCAAGCACTCGGCCTTCAGCAAATCAGGCGCGGTCAGATTCGAGGAGTGGTAAGAGCAGTTATCAGTTGTAAGTTGTCAGCGATCAATACGAATGGAACTTAGGCGGGCTTATTCGCTGATCCCTGACCCCTGACCCCTGCGGCCCACGACACCACCGCGCATACCGTCAGAATCGCGCCCATGATGGCAAGCGACAGGATGATCGGCACATCGATCCAGCGTGCGGCGAGCATCTTGAAAGCGACAAAGGCCAGCATCACGCCCAGGCCGTAGTGCAGGTAGCGGAAGCGGTCCAGCAGCGAACTCAGCGCAAAATAAAGCGAGCGCAAGCCGAGAATTGCCGCGATGTTCGACGTGTAGACCACGAAGGGGTCGTGGCTGATGGCCAGCACCGCGGGAATCGAATCGACGGCAAACAGAATGTCGGTGACTTCGATGGCCAGAATCACCGGCAGCAGCGACCCTTTGGCCGGTTGCAGTTTGCGAATCCACTCCGGGATAGCCGCTTTGGCCGAGCCGCCGCTCACCAGCCGCCAGGCCGCATACAAGAGAAACAGTCCGAAGATCCAGGTGATCCACTCAAATCGCTTGAGCAGCGCAATGCCGGCCAGGATGAACAGCGCGCGCAGCACCACCGCTCCTCCCACGCCCCACAGCAAGGCGTTGTGCTGCCGATGCACACTGATGCGAAAGCCCTGAAAGATGACTAGGAAGACGAAGAGATTGTCGACGCTGAGCGAGGTTTCAATGGCGTATCCGCCCACCCACTCCAGCGCCGTTTGCCGGCCGTGGCTTACGGCGATCCAGGCGGCAAAGCCGGCGGCGGCCAGCACCAGAAACGCCGTCCAGAGCCACGCAAAGGCCTGCGGATGCCCTGTTTCGCGGCGATGGCCGGGCAGTAGCGAGTCGGCCAGCAGCAGCGCCGCCACCCCCGCGTGAAACCCCACCCACCAGACCCAGGAAACGCCGGCAATCATTTCTAGAGGCTACAGCAAGGAAGGGAACAGGGATTAGGGAACAGGGAACAGGGAACAGAAAAAGCGGCACTCACTTGCGCAATTTGCTCATCATGGCGACCCGCATTCGACTGACTTCGTCGGAAAGACCCTCAGCATGCTCGTGCGACTCTCGGGAACCGAAGCCAAAACCGCCCGAAATCACAAGTTGCGTTTGAACTTCGAAGTTCGACCCCCTCGCATGACCGAGAAATTGAAGATACTCTCCTTTCGTTGTCCTCCCATAACCCTCCGCTATATTGCTGGCTATGGAAACAGAAGCTCTCCGTAGTTGATTGGTTAAACCAAATCGCTCAGTGGATGGAAAGGAAGATGTAAGCCTATATATCTCCATAGCTAGCTGGACACCCCTTTGCCAGACCACGAGATCCTTATACGACTCGCCCATGCATTACCTCTGTTCCCTGTTCCCTCACCGTTGATCAATCAGCCGAATCGTCTCCATAAACACATCCCCGTCGATCGTCAGGCTGCGGACGCTGATTTTGTCCATGGTGTCCTGGGCGGTGTGGTGGTAGCTGTTGTGTGGGCCATAGTCCAGATCGATCACGTCAATCGAGGGCACGCCGCGCGCCAGAAACGCCAGGTGATCGTCCTCAACCGACTCTTCGGTCTGGAAGAAGTAGCGGTCGTAGCCGAACTTGTGCGCCGCCTGCCGCACCAGATCCACCAGCCAGTCTGTCGATTGGCTTTCTCGCTGAATGTCGAGGTCCTTGTCGCCGATCATATCGGCAAGGAGGAAGGCTTTGATCTTGCCCAATGTGCCGTCGCGGCCCCATTTGGCGGCCAGGTGGCGGCTGCCATAGGTCGAGTCGGATTGAGACCAGGTCTGAATGGCCTCTTCACCGTCAAAGAAGACCAGCCAGATGGAGTACCCGTCGAGCGTCTTTCCACGCAATTGGTCGGCGATAGCCAGCAGCAGGCCGGTTGTCGATCCGCCATCGTTGGCGCCGACAAAGCCAATGTTCCTGAGCGGGTAGTTGGTTTCGTAATGCGTGCTGAGCACGATCACTCCCGGCTTCTTGCCGGGAAAGCGCACGATGAAGTTGCGCATGGCCACCGGACCGATGGGCGTGTTGGCGGTGAAGGTGTCCTCTTCAAGCTGATCGTGAAGGAACTGTTTGCGCAGAAATTCTTCGGCCTTCAAATGTCCGGGGCTGGTGGGCCAGCGTGGGCCGAGGGCGACGAACTGGCGCGCATACTCAAGAGCTTTTGCCCCGTTGAAATGCTGCTGGGCCAGGCTCACCTGAGGCGCCGCAACAGAAGCCAGCACAAGGAGTCGGAGAACTGCCCGTCTCAAGGCAGTGAACATCACTTCGCTGCCTGCTTGGCCGCCTTCGCCTTGCGGCGCGAAGGATGTACCCACCAGGCCACGCCGATGCCGATCAGGTAGAGCGCCAGCATGGGAACGGCGTAGATGCACATCGTCCACGGGTCGGGGCTGGGGCAGATGCAGGCCGCCACCAGGAAGACCGCCAGAATCGCGTAGTTGATGTTCTTCCACAGGAACCTGGGACTGACAATGCCGAACATGGCCAGAAAGAAGATGAGGATCGGCATTTCAAAGCTGATTCCCAGGCCCAGAATGATGGACAGAAAGAAGCTCGAGTAGTCCTCGATGGTGACCATGGAGGTGAAGTTCTTGCCGAAGTCCACAATCAGGATCTTGAGCGCGCCGGGTAGCACCCAATAGTAGCCAAACGCCGCGCCGCCCAGAAACAGGCCTACGGTGGCCGTCATGAAGGGGATCACGAAGCGGCGTTCCTTCTGATAGAGCCCCGGCGCAATGAACAGCCACACCTGGAAGAGGATGAAGGGCGACGCGACAATCGCCCCGCCCACCAGTGAGACCTGCAGTTGCAGGTTCAAGGGGTCCATGGGATGCGTAAAGACCAGCGACTTGCCGATATGGTTGAGCGGCGCCTGAATGAAGGCAACAAACTTGTCGCGGAAGATCCAGGCCACCAGGAAGCCCGCGCCCAGATAAAGGGCCGAGTGGACGATGCGCCGGCGCAGCTCGTCCAGGTGCTCCATCAGGCTCATGCCGGGGAGTTCGGCGCGCTCGGTGACCGCGGCCCGCGCCAATCCGATTGCGTCTGCGGGATCAACCATGATGGGCTTCCTGTTCGGCTGCAGCCGGATCGGCTTCATCTGGAACTACGCTGGTTGACGCTGTGGAATCGGCGGCAGACTCCGGCTCGGCGCTGAGCGTAACTTTAACCTCTGCGGGCGGGCTCCATGGCCGCGCTCCCGGAACAGGTTCGCCGGTCGATGGCGGCTGAATGCGAGGATAGGTTTCTTCCGGCTGAGTTTCCTCGGGAACCGCAGCCGATTGGTCCAGGACTTGGTCGAGGCTGCGATCAGCCGACACAACGGACGACTCGATCGCGTTCGGCGTCTCGATGGCGGGCGTCGGCGAAGGCGGCGCAGCCAGCGCCTGCGCGCGCTGCCGTTCCTCATCCTGCTTGCGCCGGTCCGCATCCTCGGCGCTGCGCAACTCCTCTTCCATCTGGAACTTGAAGTCGTTGGAGGCCTTGCGGAACTCGTACATCAGCTTGCCGATCTGGCGGCCGATCTGGGGCAGCTTGCGCGGTCCAAACACCACCAGCGCCATCACCATCAGGATCAGCGAGTCGGCCATGCCCAGGTTGGCCACTTCAATTGTCGGCGGAAGTCCCATCGAGAGCAATGATACCTGTACGCCCTTGGCGCTCACAAACCAAAGGTGTTGGCAGGTGTTGGGGTGCTGGAAACCGGCATCCTGTCCCCTCCGAAACATTAGAGCAGCCCAACGCCTCAACACGGATTCTGGCGCTCCTCCTGCTCTTTGGTTCCCGTGTCGATCGAGGGCGCTTCAATGTCTCCAACCTCCAGAATCCTCTTTGCTGGCGGCTGCATGGTCACGGGTTATCCAGTGGGCGCGGATATTTCGCTTGCCCGCATTGCGCTGCGCTCGCTCGGGCACCGCGCGTCTGAAGCGCCACGCGTGCTGCCGTACGTCAATCTCCATTCCGGTCCCAGGATTGTGGAGGCCTGCCGGGAGCAGGAGACGGAGTTTCTCATCCTGCAGCTTGGCCACTATGAGACCCTTCGCCCCTTCCGCAAGATCCTGTTCGGCGGCAATAAGGCCAAACACAATTCCAGTGTCAGCACTTCAGTCCCTTTTGTGCCGGACCCCAAAATGCTTTACCGGCCCACGCTGCATCACCGTTTCATGAACGCCCGCCGGTTTGTGCTGGCACACGCGCTGGCCGCCGCGGGACAGAAAAAGCGTGCCTTCGATGCCGCCGCCGCTGCCGCCGCTCTTGACGGAATTCTTTTGAGCCTCGCGCCCATGCCGCTGCGCGCAGTTCTGCTGCTCAGCCCGTTCTCCTGTCCAGACATGGTGGCGCGCGCCTATCGCCGCGAGCTGCTGCCGGTGTTTACGGCCGCCGCGGCCAAACACAAGTGCCTCTACGTGGATGTATTCGGAATGCTGGAAGATTGTCGCCACCACGACAGCTTCGTAGCCAACTTTGCTGACCAGTTTCACCTGAGCCGCCTCGGCCATCAGCGCGTGGGTATGCTGGTGGGCCAAAGCCTGCGCCGCGTGGTGCGTGAGGCCAATCCGGCCTACCTGCCAACCATGGCCGTCTGGCCGCCGCTGCCCAGTTTGCATCTGCCTCCGGAAGCCGAGGCAATCGCGTCGTAGCAGTCCGCCACCGGCGCTCCCGACCCACGATGGATGAAACTGTGCCCCATCCATCGTGCGCTCTTTGCTCGATGGGTGGGAGGAAGATCGTATTTTGAAGTCTCCTTTGTTTTATTGAACTCGCAATTCTGTTTCTTGAGAGATCAATTCCGCGAGAGCAAGATCACCAGGTGTAGCCTCCCGACGCTGGCGGCCATGCGCCCAGAAGCTGGCGCAGAAGGACGATCCGGCCGAAATGGTACCCGTTGTGGGCGCCCAGGCTCTCCAGTTGCTCGCGCACGGTCATGGTGCGGGTTGGCTCCCCGGGCCGCGACGGGCAGCGGACGAGACGCTCCAGTTGTTCGGCGTCGCCTGCGGCCCAGGCGGCCTCTTGATTGCCCTGAAAGAAGCGCTGCCGCAACTGCTCCCAATCTTCCCTGGCGATGTCGGCCTCGGAGGGAAATCCGTCAGACGGTCGCGCAGGAAACGGCGTTTCGATGCCGAGAATCCAATCGAGGGTGACCTGCTGCCAGAACGCAATGTGCCAAAGCTCCTGGTAGATGGTGTGCGGAACGCCTTCGACCGCGCGATGGGCAAGCTCGGCAGGCAAACCTTCCAGAATGCTTTTCGGCGCTGCGTGGGCACTTTCGCCGGCGAGAATCTCCTCAAGTTCGTTCATCGCGTCTCCTTCCAAGCCCCTCAGTCGAACGTCTGCTCACATTGGACCACCTTGAGCACAGCGCCCATGCTGGCGGGTGGTCGAAAGCGAGGCCGTAACTGGGCACGGCTTCGAGTTTGTCGATGCACAGTTAGGTTTTATGCTCGATTCCGGTATCCATCGAGGGCTCTTCCCTCGTGCCGGGGCGGTCGGAGTGCACGGGGATTCCGC
>Ga0302153_10000139_pt1 | contig 39324 bp, 38 predicted proteins | sample I_Bog_N2_2_FD_192429 | JGI IMG/M metagenome (GOLD analysis project Ga0302153, IMG submission 192429) | Peat permafrost microbial communities from Stordalen Mire near Abisko, Sweden - I_Bog_N2_2 | ecosystem: Environmental > Terrestrial > Soil > Wetlands > Peat | place: Sweden: Abisko, Stordalen... | reverse complement strand
GAGCGCCCTGAGCAACAGCGGTGACCTGGTGCTCTGCGAAGCACTTTGCTACCCCGGAATCATCTCCCTGGCCCACGGCCTCGAGCGCCGGCTCGGCGGCGTGGAAATGGACGAGGAAGGGATCATTCCCGAGGCCCTGCGCGAGCGCTGCCTGCGGGAAAAACCGGCGCTGCTGATCTGCGTCGCGACCTGCCAGAACCCGACCACGGCGATCATGTCCGCCGCGCGCCGGGCGCAGATCGCAGCGATTGCCGAAGAATTCGATTTCATCATTATCGACGACGATATCTACGGTTTCCTCGCCAACGATCCGTCGATCAAGCCGCTGTCCAGCTACGCCCCGGAGCGCTCGGTGTACCTCACCAGCCTGTCGAAATCGGTGATGCCGGCCCTGCGCATCGGTTACCTGTACAGCCCGCCGAAACTGCTGTCGCGCCTGACGTCCATGGTGCGCAGCAGCATCTGGATGCCATCGCCGCTGACCGCGCAACTGGCCAGCATGATGCTCAGCGAAGGGCTGGATACCCGGCTGGTAGCGGTCCAGCGCGCCGAAGCCGCCGCGCGCCAGGCCATCGCCGCCGAAGTCTTTCGCGGCCTGCAGATCACCACCCAACCCCACAGTTATCATCTGTGGCTGACCTTGCCCGAGCCCTGGAGCGGTGATGAGTTCACCCTGCTGGCGCGGGCCAACGGGGTGCTGGTGCTCAGCGGCACGCAGTTCCAGGCCGAGCGCCTGGGGCATACCCGCAGCGTGCGGATCGTGCTGATGTCACCCACCAGCCGCGACGAACTGCGCTTCGCCCTGACCAAGCTGGCCAGCCTGATCGACGCCGACCCGCGACGTTTCTACTGAACGGTCGTTTACTCGGCACAAGCCTTGCACTCACAGATTCGTCAGTACTGCATCCATGCCGTATTGATGCAGTTGTGCCCCGACATGAGGTCAGGGCACCGATCTGCCGCCGGTCCGGAACCGACGAACCAATCCGGCCAGCGAGCAGTCAATGAATGCAGGTTTCGATCAGAGTGGTGACACACATGGATAACCCCTTTCAGTTGATCAACGAGGCTTTCCAGCCCGAATACCGGGTCAACCTCAGCCTCCAGGGACTCGACGGCGACGTCATGCTGACCCTGTCCAACGCCGATGGCGTGGTGGCCAAACGAATGATCAGCGCCGAGCAGCGCAATGATCCCAGGCGGCTGAAACGCCTGATCCAGAGCGTGCAATTCGGCATTGCCATCGAGCAGGGACACAGCGCGATGGATATCCTCACGGCCATGACCGACAGCGACAGCCTCAAGCTGGGGACGCTCCCGGCACCGGTCTGGAGCGGTCCCGGCCATCGTGTCGGGCGTCCGGTCACACCGACCGGACGGGTCGTGACGCTGCCGGTTCGTTAAGCAGCCGCTACACCAACTGCAAGCCATTGGGGCGTGCGCCGGGAAAAACGCTCTGAAGTTGCGCAGTGGACAAACCCCAGGTGCGGCCCAACAGGCCGCCCAGCAGATCGCGGTAATTGTTCAGCACCGGATAGTCGCGGTTCTGCAACAGGCTGCCCGGTGCCACTGCCACTTGCTCACCGGCGATACGCCCACCGTGCACGCTGCCGCCCAGCACCCAGTAGACCGTGCCATGGCCATGATCGGTGCCGCGATTGCCGTTCTCGCGGAAGGTGCGGCCAAACTCCGAGACCACCACCACGGTGGTGTCTTTCCACTGATCGCCCATGGCGTCGGCAAAGGCCGCCAGGCCCTGCCCCAGGTTCGCCAGGTTGTTGGATAGCTGCCCCTGGGCGCCGCCCTGGTTGACGTGGGTATCCCAGCCGCCGACATCGACGAAACCCAGCCGATACTGATCGCGCATCAGGGTGGCGATGCGCCGGGTTTCCGCGGCGAAATTCTGCGCCGTCTGCGCACCGCGCCCGGCCTTGGCCATTTCGTCCTGCAGGTCCTTCGATACTTGCTGGCGCAGTTGCAGGCCGTCGGACACCGGCGCGGCCAGCGTCGTACCCTTGTACATCGAGGCGAGGATCGAGGACTGGCGCTCGTCGAACACCGGTTTCGAGACCCCGCGCAACGACAGGTTGGGAATATCCCGGCCGCCCTGGAAGCTCAGGGGCAAGGCATCGGTAAAGGCAATCGGCGCACTGCCGGGCATGGCGTCGGCCAGGCGGGCGAGAAAGCCCGAACCGTAGTGCCCGTGCTGATCGCCGGCCAGGCCGGCCTCGATATTGTCCTGGGTTTCGAAATGGCTGCGGGACAGGTCGTCGGTACCGGCAAAGGGCACGAAGGCGAGTTGCTTGCGCTGCCAGAGCGGGTAGAGCGAATCGTGCAACACCGGATTGAGGCCCCAGTGGCCGTCGAGGGCAATGGCGCTGTTGGGGTTGTGCAGGTCGGGCCGGGCAATCGCCAGGGTCGGCCGCGACTCGTAGTAGAAATCGCTGGCATAGGGCACCAGCAGGTTGTTGCAGTCATAGCCGCCGCGCAGGAACACCACCAGAAAGCGCGGCGCCGACGCGGGGGCGGCAAACAGCTTGCCGGAGAACGACAAGGTCGGCAGGGTCGCGGCGGCAACCGCTGAAGCGACCAGAAAGTCTCGACGATTCATCACTGCACCTTCCTTGAAGAGCACGACATTAACGGTTGTTGAAGTCCGGTGAAGACAGCAGGAAGGTGTTCCATTCCTGCGGCGAGGTGGCCTGATTCAGCGCGGCGGCGGTAGCCGCCGACAGATGCGGGCCGATGGCCTCGTAGTACAGCGGCGTAGTGATCATGGGGAAACCGCCCTGGGCCTTGTCACTGCCTTCCGGGGTAAACAACTTGTTGTAGCCCGAGCCGATGGACCGGGCGATTTCGAAACGCTTCGACATCTGCCCCGAGCTGGCCCAACCGGCGGCATCCAGCGGCCAGCCGTCCGGGGTCTGCCGGCCGAATACCGGTTCACCCAGCTGATTGAGCCAGTTGAGCATCGGCCGCGGATTGGCGATGGGCTTGCCGTCGTAGGCCAGGCGTACCGCCGAGACCACGAACTGGGTCGGGTCCTTGAATTTTTTTCCGGCGCTTTGCAACAGTTCCGGCGACTCGAAGAGCGTACGCAGCACCTGGGCGATGTCGCCATCGCTGCGCTGGAAGGTCACGCTCATGCGGTCCACCAGGGACTGCGGCGGCTGGTCGGCAACAAAGTATTGCGCCAGTTTGCGCGAGATGAATTGCGCACAGGCTTTCTGCCGGGTGATCAGATTCACCGCCTGGGTGATTTCATCGAAACCACTGCCCTGGATCGATTCGCCCAGCAGCACCTTGTCGGAGAAGTCATGGCGCTTGGGATTGAACTGGAACATCCCGTCATTCACCACCAACGGCGCCACCCGTGGCCCGAACTTCTGCACCCGACCGTCCAGCGGCCGCACCCCGGCACCGGTAAGGATCAGCGCCAGTTGCTGGACATCCTGCTGGGTGTAGCCGGAACCGACCCCCAGGGTGTGCAGTTCCATCAGTTCGCGGGCGTAGTTTTCGTTGACCTTGCCGTTGGCGTTCTGGGCATTGTCGAGAAACTCCAGCATGGCCGGGCTCTTGAGGGTCGCCAGGACCAGGTCCCTGAACTTGCCCAGGGCATGTGGGCGGATGACCTGCTCTTCGTAGTCCGCCGCCATCAGGCGTACCGCGCCCTTGCCGGCAAACACGCTGAAATGATTGAGCCAGAAGCCGACCATCTGCTCCTTGAGCTGGTTGCTACCATAGACCGCCCGCAGCAAGGTGATTTGCCGGGCCTGGTCGGCGGCGTCATTGAGCAGTTGCTGCTGGGCCTTCCTGGCATCGGCCTTGGCATCGCCGTCCGGCATCGACTGCAGTTGCTCCTGGCCTTGCTTGAAGGCGAGCAAGGTGGCCTGCAGCGGTTGCGCGAGGATCGGGAAGGCCCGCAATTGTGCGTCGATGCCCGGCGGCAGCGGGTCACGGATACGGTCAGCCAGTTGCGCCTCGAGCAAGCCGGCACGGCCCATGGCCCGAAAGCGCGCGACGTTCGCCGCATCCAGATCATAACCGTCGCGCCGCAGCCAGGCCGCGTCGGCAGGACTCAACGGCACCACGGGCGCCGCAACAGCGACGGCGGGAAATCCCGCCGCCAGACATACCGACAACCCCAGACAACGTAGAACAGCACCCGGTACTGGCATATCAAGTGGCTTCCAAAGGTGAGAACGGCAGCAATCCTTTCATTCCCAGTGTCTGTTGAACTGGCTGTACCAATGCTGACAAATGCGCATTCAGTTCTATCCTGCCCAAGGCTTGTGACAAGTGGCTCTTGCCGTGAAAAAGACTGTATCGGGTTCAGGATCCGGACAGATACATACTGTTACAACAAGCGTAGCCGGTGAGAAAACACGGCAACGATCCGTTCGCCAGGCGTGCGCCGTGGGCGGACCATCCCGAGGAGGCAACATGTTTTTACGTTACGCAGCACTTGCAGCGGTAGTCGTGGCGGCTTCCGGTTGCGTACAGGAACGCGTGGTTCACGATCGCCAGGTGGTGGTCGAACGGCCCGCGCCGCAATACGTGGAAGTGGTGGCACCGCAGCCACCACCGCAGGAAGTGATCGAAGTGGAGCCGGCCTATCGCCCTGGATTCATCTGGGCACGGGGCTACTGGCATTGGGACGGGCGGCGCTATGTGGCAATGCACGGTCATTGGGAACCGGTGCGCCAGGGTTATCGCTATGTGCACCCGCACTGGGAACGGCATAACGACGGCTGGCATTTGCGTGCCGGTGCCTGGGTCAACTGATCAAAGGCCTTCTGTAAGCGCGAGCACCCTCGCGCTTACAGGCGTCGTCGCCTGACGGCGTGTTTCAAATCTCGCCCTTCTCCACTTCCGGATGCTCGCTGGAGCCTTCTCCGGTCTTGCGTTGCGGATGCTCGATCTTCACCGACGGAAACTGCGACGAGGCATAGCGCACCACCAGGATCGCCAGCGCCAGCAGCAGGATCGCACCGGAAAGGTAAACCACGCCCATGTCCGGCGGATTGTGGTGCGACACGTTGGAAATCAGCAGCCGGGTCAGCGCGGTGATCGCCACGTAGATCAGGAAGCGCACCGGCATGTGGTTGGTCTTGAAGTAGATCCCCACCATCGCCCCCAGTTCGAGGTAGATGAACAGCAGCAGGATGTCGTCGATCTTCAGATGACCCTCTTCGATCATCGTCAGGAACTCCATCACCGCCGCCCAGGCCGTGACCCCGCCAATGGCGAACAGCGCCAGGTAATGAAACGACTCGACGAACAGGTTGCCCAGGGACTCGGCCACCTGATGGACGTTTTGCCTCAGCTTTTCGGCCCAATTGATTTTCACGGTGCAGGTTCCTTGGTTCGGTTTGATCGGAGGATGCGGGTGGAAGATGACTGTTTTTCCTGCATGCAGAAAAAAGGCCAGGGAAAGGGGTGAGATGGTGATAATGCCTTCCGGGGCACGCCAGGGTGGTGCGGCCTGTCGACGCAGCAGCGCACCTGACAAACCGGGAAATAGGTCTACATTAAAAAGCCACTACCCAAACCCTGGGGATTCGCTTATGCTTTTAGCTGTATATAAATACAGTAATTGCAAAACACAACTATCGTGAAGGCATGTGAGGTGGTGAATGGCCGTCGAAGTGGTATACCGCAGCAGCCGAGATCTGGAGCGTTTGTTCATGGATAAAGCCGAAGCTGACCGTCATGACAAAATGCTCGAACTGGCCGAGCTGTTGGCCGAAGTCCTGCAAAAAGCCGTGCCCTCGCTGAGCGAGCAGCAGGTGGAAGAAGCCGGCATCTACATGGCGAAAAACCGTGATGTATTCGCCCGGGCGTTCAAGAGCCAGCCGGATGCGCTGAGCGAATTGCTCTCGTCCCCTGTCCCTGTCGAGTAAGACAGCGCCAGACGGCAGGAACCGGTTCGCTCAACGGTAAAGCAGGCGCTCCGCCAGTTCGTCGGCCACCCGCGCCGGCGAGCGCTTTTCCGCCTGGGCATGGGCAAAGACTTCGGTCAGGCGCGTGCCGATACGGGACAAGTGGGCGGTGATGGTCGCCAGCTCCTCGCCCTGGTGCCTGAGGGTGACATAGATCAATCCGCCAGAACTGATCACGTAGTCGGGCGCATAAAGAATCCCGCGTTTTTCCAACTGATCGGCGACGCTGATATGGGTCAGCTGGGTGCTGGCCGAACCCGCCACCGCCGCGCAACGCAGCTGCGCCACGCTCTGGCTGGTGAGCACATTGCCCACGCTGCAAGGGGCCAGGATATCGCACGGAGTACTGAGCAAGGCTTCACAGGCGATCGGATGCGCCCCCAACTGCTCCATGGCCAGTTGCACCTTGCCCGGGTCGGTATCGCTGACCAGCAATTCCGCCCCCGCCGCGTGCAACTGCTCGGCCAGGGCATAACCGACATTGCCCAACCCTTGCACCGCCACCCGTAACCCTTCCAGGTTGTCGCTGCCCAGTCGCGCCATGGCGGTGGTGCGAATCCCCGCGAACACGCCCATGGCCGCATGCGGCGACGGGTCACCGGCGCTGGTGGTGCTGGTGACGTGCTGGGTGTATTGGGCGATGCAGTCCATGTCGGCGGTGGAGGTCCCACTGTCGATGGCGGTGATATAGCGTCCGTTGAGCTGCTCGATACAACGACCGAAGGCCTCGAACAACGCGGCGCGGTTTTCCACATGGGGCGGACGAATGATCACCGCCTTGCCGCCGCCCACCGGCAATCCCGCAAGCGCGGCCTTGTAGCTCATGCCCTGGGCCAGACGGATGGCATCGACCATGGCACTTTCATCGTCGGGATAGGCCAGGTAACGACAGCCGCCCAGCGCCGGCCCGAGACGACGGTTGTGGATGGCAATCACCGCCTTCAACCCGGTAACGGGATCAACACTGAGGTGCAGCGACTCAAGACGAGTGCTTTGCATGAGAGCGAACATCGAGAGGCCCCCCTGAATACTGCCTGTAGCGAGTATAGGCTTCGTGGGAAAGCTTGCAGAAGCAAGCAGGAATAAGGCCTGGGCGTTTGCGGTTTTTGCGACATAACCCTCGACTGCTGCAAGGGCACTGGACGAAAGCCTGGCACGGGGCTAAAACAGAGACTCTGCCGGAGATCTCGATGAACCCCCGCCAAGCCTTTTTCGCCTGCCTGCAACGTACCCCACCCGCCGTGTTCGAAGCCGCCGTGTGGATGGCAGCCGAACATGACCCGCAGGTCCTGCCTGAATCCGTATTGCGCGATTTCCACGATCTGCAGCAACGGGTCAGCGCCGGTTTGCCCATGCTGCCGGTCAGCGAGTTGGGCCAGCCGCTATTGCGGCGGCTGAACGAGCTGGGCTTCCAGCAGGACGCGTTCACCCCACTGCGACCTCACGCGGCACTGCTCGACAAGGTCCTGCAGCGTAGACGCGGGCAACCGCTGGCGCTGGCCTTGATCGCCCTGGAACTGGCCCGACAGTTGGAGATTCCGCTGGTGGGGGTGAATTTCCCCGGGCATTTCCTGCTGCGGGTGCCGGGGGCCGACCATCTGCTCGACCCGTGCGGCGGCCGGCGTCTTTATCCCAACGACTGCCGTGAACTGCTGGTCCGCCAGTACGGCCCGAGCACGATGCTGAAGGCCGAGCACATGCATAACGCCACGCCGGTGCAGATGCTCCAGCGCCTGTCGCGCAACCTGCGGCAATTGCACCAGGCCAACGACGATTTCCTCGGCGCCCTGGTGGATGCCGAGCGGGTCCTCGAACTGGGCCAAGCCAATGCCAGCGACTACCTGGCCCGCGCCAGCCTGTACCAGCGCCTCGATTGCCCACGGGCCGAACGCCATGACCTGGAACGGGCGCTGCTGCTCAGCGAAGACCCGCTGCAGCGACTAAGGCTGACGGAACGGCTGGGGCAATTGCCGCCGAATGCGGTGGTGCATTAGGCGGCATGCCTTACAACGGAGTATCCGGCTGATTCGCCGGATGCGCCTTGATAAACGCCGGATGCTGTTCCGCCAGCGCCGCTACCCGGCGAATACGCGGATAAGCGTCCAGTGACACCTTGAAACGCTGCGCCGCATACAGTTGCGGAATCAGGTACACATCCGCCAGCCCCGGCTCCTTGCCAAAACAATAACCCACGTCACCAATCAACTGCTCCACCGCCGTCAGCCCCTGGCTGACCCAGTGGCCGATCCACTCCTGCACCTGGGCATCATCATGCCCCCACTGGCGCAGCAGGTTGGTGGTACCGGAATTGTGCAGCGGATGAATATCGCAACCGATCACCGCCGCCACCGCCCGTGCGCGGGCACGGGTCATCAGGTCCGAGGCCAGCAGCGGCGCCTGTGGATAACGTTCTTCGAGAAACTCGATGATCGCCGGCGACTGCGTCAGTAGATCCCCGGCATCGGTGCGCAAGGCCGGCACCCGACCCTGCGGGTTGACCGCCAGGTACTCCGCCTGGCGCTGCTCACCGCCACCCGGGGCGATCAGGTTGATCGGCAGCGCGTGGTAATCCAGGCCCTTGAGGGCCAGGGCGATCCGCACGCGGTAGGACGAGGTCGAACGGTAATAGGTGTAAAGCTCCATGGTCCTCTCCTCTCAGCGTGCCGAGACAATCTTGCCGCGGCATTCGCCGAAGCCAATGGAAGCAAAACCTTCACGGCTGCAACGCGCCCGCAGGATGATTTCATCGCCGTCCTCAAGGAACTTGCGCACTTCACCCGAGGCCAGCTCCACTGCTTTCTTGCCGCCTTCGGTGATCTCCAGCAGGCTGCCGAACTGCCCGCTCTCAGGACCGGACAAGGTGCCCGAGCCGAACAGGTCGCCGGCCTGCAACTGGCAGCCGTTGACGCTGTGATGGGCCACCAGTTGCGCCACGGTCCAGTACATATGCCGGGTGTTGCTCAGGGTCAAACGGTGGGCCGGCAGGTTCTGCTCGCGCATGGCCTCGGTCAGCAACAGCACTTCCAGTTCGATATCAAAGGCACCGCCCTGCTGGTCGCGCGCGTCGAACAGGTACGGCAACGGCTGCGGATCGCCTTGCGGACGCGGCGGCTGGGCCTGGCGGAACGGCGCCAGTGCCTCGGCCGTCACCACCCAGGGCGAAACGCTGGTGATAAAGCTCTTGGACAGGAACGGACCCAGCGGCTGGTATTCCCAGGCCTGGATATCCCGCGCCGACCAGTCATTGAGCAGGCAGTAACCGGCGATATGCTCGGCGGCATCGCCGATGGCGATCGACTCGCCCATGGCATTGCCCTGGCCGATCCAGATGCCCAGTTCCAATTCATAGTCCAGGCGTGCGCAGGGACCGAAGGTCGGCTCAGTCTGCCCGGCAGGCAAGGTCTGGCCCTTGGGACGGCGTACTTCGGTGCCGGATGGACGAACGGTCGAGGCCCGGCCGTGATAACCGATGGGCACGTACTTGTAGTTGGGCAGCAGCGGATTGTCGGGGCGGAACAGCTTACCGACGTTCTGCGCATGCTCGATGCCGACATAAAAGTCGGTGTAGTCGCCGATCCTGGCCGGCAGGTGCAACTGGCAATCGGCGGCCAGGTGCAGCAGCTTGGCACCCTGGGCTTCGATCTTGCCACGCAGGCTGCTGCCTTCGCCGAACAGTTCCAGCAGACGCGTGCGCAAGGCTAGACGGGCCGTGGCACCGCGTTCAAAGAAGGCATTCAACTGACCGCCACGGGTCGCTTCGACCGCGACCTTGGCCTGGCCTTCAAACAAGCCGAGCTCCAGGGCCGCCTCCAGATCGAAGATCAGCTCGCCAATCGCCACGCCACTGCGCGGTGCCGAACCCTGATGACTGAACACCCCCAGCGGCAGGTTCTGCAACGGGAAATCGGCATGGCCGTTGGCAGAGGCAACCCAGCTGCGAAGGATGGTTGGCTGACTCATGGGTTATCTCCGATTCGGGTTGAAAGTGACGGGCAAGGTGGCCCAGCAAGTATCGTAGTTGCTTTGCAGCTGTGGGCAGTCGAGGGCGAAACGACTCGGGCGCAGCACCTGGCTGGTCTCGAACATGAAGGCCATGGTGTTGTCGATCTTGCTTGGCGCCAGTTCGGCGGCAATCGCCCGGGTGCAGGTTTCGCCGTCCGGGCCGTGGGCACTCATGCAGCTGTGCAGCGACGCGCCGCCGGGCAGGAAACCTTCGGCCTTGGCGTCGTAGGCACCCTGGATCAGGCCCATGAACTCGTTCATCAGGTTGCGGTGGAACCACGGCGGACGGAAGGTGTTCTCGGCCACCATCCAGCGCGGCGGGAAAATCACGAAGTCGAGGTTGGCCATCCCCGGCACGCTGGTGGGCGAGGTCAGCACGGTGAAGATCGACGGGTCCGGGTGATCGAAGCTGACCGTGCCAATGGTGTTGAACCGGCGCAGGTCGTATTTGTACGGCACGTTGTTGCCGTGCCAGGCGACCACGTTGAGCGGCGAATGATCAAGTTCGCAGCCCCAGAGTTCACCGAGGAACTTCTGCACCAGGGAGGTCGGTTGCCGCAAGTCTTCGTATTGGGCGACCGGCGTCAGGAAGTCCCTCGGGTTGGCCAGGCCGTTGCTGCCGATCGGCCCGAGGTCGGGCAGGCGCAGCGGCGCGCCATGGTTTTCAGCGAGGTAGCCACGGGCTTGCGGGTCGAGCAGTTCGACACGGAATTTCAGGCCACGGGGCAGGACGGCGATTTCCAGCGGCTCGATCTCCAGCACGCCGAGTTCGGTGACGAGCCGCAGCCGCCCCTGCTCCGGGACCAGCAGCCATTCGCCGTCGGCATTGAAGAACACCCGCTCCATGGAACGGTTGGCGCGATAGCTGTAGATGCTGATACCGGCCGGTTTCTCCGCCGCCGAATTGGCCGCCATGCTCACCAGGCCATCGAGGAAATCGGTGGGTTCGCTCGGGATCTCCAGCGGGTTCCAGCGCAGGCGGTTGGGGGTGACCGAACCCAGCGGGCCTCCGGCCAGTTGCCGCTCCAGCTTGATGAACGCCGGGTGCCGGGCCGACGGCTGGATGCGATACATCCAGGTCCGCCGCGCTTCGCTGCGGGCCATGGTGAAGGCGGTGCCGGAGAACAGCTCGGCATACAAACCGTAGGGCGCTTTCTGCGGGGAGTTCTGGCCGACCGGCAGCGCGCCGGGCAGGGCCTCGCTGCTGAATTCGTTACCGAAGCCGGACTGATAGGCCAGCACCGTGGAATCGGGGTTCATGGAGCCTCCTGGAGGGAGTGGACCTGGGGCTGCCTCCTGATTCGAGAGGAGCGCAACACGGGTCGGTTTATTTTTATGGGGCCGAAATTATGCATTACGTAACTTGATTATGCAGAACGTAATTTGATTGACGGTGCCCGTCAAGCTATAAAGACGCCCATTCGTCCCGGGATCACATTGCCTCCATGGAAAAGCCGCGCCCTACCAGCGACAGCAACGGTAAACAGAAAGTCCGCTCGGCGGAGGTCGGTACCGATATCCTCAAGGCACTGGCCGAACTGTCGCCCAGCACCTCGCTATCACGCCTGGCCGAGCATGTGCAGATGCCGGCGAGCAAGGTCCACCGTTATCTGCAGGCCTTGATCGCCAGTGGCTTCGCCGAGCAGAACCGGGCGACCAACCACTATGGCCTGGGGCGCGAAGCGTTGCGGGTCGGCCTGGCGGCGCTGAACAGCATGGAGGTGCTGCATGTGGCGGCCATGCCGCTGGCGGAGTTGCGCGACGAGCTGAATGAAAGCTGTTTCCTCGCCGTGTGGGGCAACCACGGCGCGACCGTGGTGCATATCGAACCGGCCGTGCGCGCGGTGACGGTGGTGACGCAGTTGGGGTCGGTGCTGCCGTTGCTCAGTTCGTCCACGGGGCTGGTGTTCAATGCGTTCCTGCCGGATCGGGAAACGGTCGAGCTGCGGGAAGCCGAACTCAAGGCCGGACACCCTCACCCACTGGCCGATGTCAGCACGTACAAGGCGACCTGTGAACAGATCCGCCAGCGCGGGCTGCATTTCGTCCATGGCTTGCTGATGCCGGGGGTCGATGCCTTGTCCGCACCGGTGTTCAATGCCCTGGGCCAGGTGGTGGCGGTGCTGACGGTGGTGGGGCCGACGTCGCTGTTCCACGCCGATGAAGACGGCCCGGCGGCCAGGCGCTTGCTGGCGGCGAGCGAGGCGGTCAGTTGGCGGATGGGGTATCAGAAGACCTGAACTAGCCCATCAGCCCCAGCGCCTTGGCCTTGGCCACCGCCTGGGTCCGCCGCTCCACCCCCAGTTTGCTGTGAATCCGCCGCGCATGGGTTTTCACCGTGTGCAGTGAAATAAACAGTTGATCGGCGATCTGCAGATTGGAGCTGCCCAGGGCAATCAGCTTGAGCACTTCCAGTTCACGCTGGCTCAAGGGATTGTCACCGGTGGCGATCAGCGCCTCTTCAAACCCCAGGCTCGCCAGCATTCCCGGCTGGCGCAAGCGCAACTCGCGCAAGGCCTGTTGCAGATTGCAGCGGCTGACCAGCGCCAGTCCCTCCTCCAGATGACTCTTGGCCAGCGCCGTTCGCCCTTGCAGAAAAGCCACTTCCGCCAGCGCCAGGCGCAGCTCGGTTTCCATGCCCTGCATGCCCCGTCGCTGGGTCTGCTCGAGCAATAGCGCCAGCGCTTCCAACGGAGCCTGGGCCTTGTGCAGATAGACCTGCGCCAGCACCAACAGGTATTCAAGGCGCGGAATCAACTCCAGGGTCGCCGGCGGCGCCTGCACCCCGTTCGCGCCGCTGTAGTGACGCAGCACCCGGGTCAGCGCCTCTTCCGCCAGCTCCGGGCGCCCCTGCTGCAACCAGAAATGGCAGCTGACCATCAGCAGCACCGCGCGATACACCACATCCGGAATATGCCGTTGTTGCATCAAGCGTTCGGCATCGCGCAGACGCACAAACGCCTGGGCATAATTGCCATGGTTGGCATCCAGCAAGGCCAGCCCGAGAAAGCCGTACAAGGCCTGTTTATCCTGGCTGCGCAGGCATTCATCCAGGCCTGCCTGGAAATGCTCGGCGGCTTGTTGATCGCGGCCCTGGCGCAGGGCGATCCGTCCCTGGCGCAAGGCGATCCTTCCCAGCAACGGCCCCGCCAGGTAACGCTTGGCCGACAACAACACATGCATGTTGTCCAGCAGGCTCTCGCTGCGGTGCAAGGCGCCACGCTGCTCCAGCAACTGCGCATGATCCAGTTCCAGCAGCGCCTCGAACAACAGCGAGCCTTGTGCCCGTGCCAGGCACAGCGCTTCGCGGCTCAAGGCATGGGCCTGCTCCAACTCGCCATCGAGCAGCGCCTGCTGGGTCAGTCCCGACAGACAGAACAACCGCGCCGGCCAGGCGACCGGCGGCAAGTCCTGCAAGGCTTCGAGAAAATGCCCGCGCGCCCGTTGCGCCTGCCCCTGCAAATGCAGCAACCAGCCCTGCTGGGCCTGCCAACGCGCCACCAGTTGCCGTTGTGCCGCCGCCGACGGTTGCGGGGAGAAACGAGCCATCTGCTCGATGCTGTGGGCCGCCTCGTCGAAGCGCCCGGCGAACAACAACGCGGTGGTGATCAGGCCCACCAGGTGCGGCGTGCCGAACATCAGGTCATCCGGCTGCTGCTCGTGCAGACGCAACAACAGCGCCACGTTCTGTTCCTGGAACAGGTAATCGAAGGTGAAGTTGTGCAACAGGCTGGCCGCCACCTCGAACTCTTCGGCGGCCAGGGCCTGTTCCACCGCCGCCTGCCAGTCGCCCCGGGCACTGAACCACTGGCAGGCGCGGCGATGCCAGGAACGCCCGGCCGGCCAGGGTTCGTCGCGCAGCAACAGGGCCAACGGCGCGAAGACCCGCAGCCATTCCGAGGAGTCGTCCCAGGGTTCGATAAAACACCCCAGCTCCTGCAGGGTACGCATCCACTGGGCGCCCTCCCCCGCACCGAACAAGTGCTCGCAAAGGTCGGCATTGAAGCGCGGCAGATGCACCAGCACGCGCCAGGCCTCGGCCAGCTCCGGCGCCAGGGCATCGAACAGTTCGTGTTGCAGGTAGTCGAGCAAGGTCGCCGAACGTCGCGATCCGGCGTCGGGGACATTGGCGATCCAGGCCGGCGCTTCCAGCATCGCGACCCGCACCCCGGCGCACCAACCGGCGGTGTACTGCTCCATCCGGTCGAGGCATTGCGGGGTCAGGGTGATCGACGGGTGACTGACCAGCTGTTCGATTTCGCCGCGCTCGAACGCCAGGCTCGGGCCCTCGACTTCGTAGAGTTCACCTTCGAGCAGCAGCCGTGGCCAGTTGCAGTGGGGTCGCCGCCGCACGCCCAGCCACCAGTTGAGGACCGGACTGCTGAGCGCCAGCAAGCGATCGAGCAGTTGATCCAGCGCCGGGTTGGGCAACCGACAATAGTCGTCGAGAAAAATCCAGGTCGGGGTGGTCCAGCGCGCCAGACGCGCCAACAGGCTCGATTCGTCCTGGGGCTCTTCCAACCCAAGTGCCTGGGCCAGGGCCGTGCAGAAGGCGTCGGGGGTGAGATTAGTACCGGACAACGGCAGCCAGCACACGCCACAGCTGGGCGGGGCTTGCAGCAGGCATTCGGCGAGCAGGGCGCTCTTGCCGCTGCCGGCGGGCGCGCAGAGCAGGCGGACCCGTGCCTGGGACTCGATCAAGGGTGTGCTTAGCCGCGGGCGCGGTAAATGGCGGGAGGATAAACGAGGCAGGAACCCGGGACGGTCCAGACGCGGGGTCATGGCGGTCATTGCGGCGGCCTTTCTTGATTTTATCCGATCACCCTAGCCCTGTTCGCGCCTGGACATGAACAAATATTCAGGAAACTTATCGCTGACCATAAAAAAAGGCCCCGAGGGGCCAATGAAAGCGATCTTGAAAACACCACGTAACCTGTAGGAGCAGGGCTTGCCCGCGAAGCTTTTAGCGCCCTCACGGGCCTCTTCGCGGGCAAGCCCGGTTCCTACAGGAAGATAGAGGCTTAGCGAACCCCGCTCGCCCGCAGCGCCGCCGGCGTGTAATCCGCCGCCTTGCCGACAAAGCCGAACTGGAAGCTGTGCTTCTCTTCGTTCTTCATGCCCAGGGCGATGTAGCGCCCGGCAATCAGGTCATACAGCGTTTCAACGGTATAAGCCGGCACTTGGTGATCGTAGTAGAACTGCGCATGACCTTCGGCCACCCGCCACAGTTGGCCACGACCGTCGTAGTGATCCACCAGCGCAACCTGCCAGCTGTCTTCGTCGATGTACATATGGCGCTTGGCATAGATATGCCGCTCGCTCGGCTTGACCGTGCCCTCGATTTCCCAGACCCGGTGCAGCTCGTAGCGGGTCAGGTCCTGGTTGATATGGCCGGCCTTGATCACGTCGGTGTACTTGAGGGTCGGCGAGTCCAGCTTGTAGCTGTTGTAGGGGATGTACATCTCCTTCTTGCCGATCAGTTTCCAGTCGTAGCGGTCCGGCGCGCCGGAGAACATGTCGAAGTTGTCCGAGGTGCGCAGGCCGTCGGCGGCGGTACCCGGGCCGTCATAGGCGACTTGCGGGGCACGACGCACACGACGCTGGCCGGCGTTGTAGATCCAGGCCAGGCGCGGTTCCTTCACCTGGTCGAGGGTTTCGTGCACCAGCAGCACGTTGCCCGCCAGACGCGCTGGCGCGGTCACTTCCTGCTTGAAGAAGGTCAGCACGTTGGCGCCCTTGTCCGGCGACAGGTCGGGAATTTCCGACGGTACGGCGGCTTCTTCCTCGAAGGTGATCGGAGTGAAGGAACCGTCGGTCTGCGGCGTGGCCTGGGTGATGGTGCGGCGCAGGTTACCGCCGTGGTAGCGGGTGATGTGGTTCCACAACACTTCCACGCCGGTCTTCGGAATCGGGAAGGCGTAGTAGCGGTTGCCGGTGAAGTTCGCCAGGCCGTTACCGTCGTTGATCGTGGTGACGTTGAGGGCGCTGCGCTTGGCCGACTCGAGGACCGCATCCGGCAGGACCACCGTACGGTGGGTCGGGTAGACCGGGATCCTGTAGGTCTGCGGATAGCGCTTGAACATCGCCAGCTGACCTTCGGAAAGCTTGGCCTTGTACTGTTCGGCGGTGGCCGCGGTGATGATGAACAGCGGTTTTTCATTGGCGAACGGGTCGGCCAGGAAGCCCTTGCTGTCCACCGCGCCGGCATTTTTCGGGATACCGCCGGTGTAGGCCGGAATCGAGCCGTCGGCGTTGCCGGCCTTTTCCGCGCCGATGGCGGTCAGGGTGGTGCCGAGCTTGGCCGCCTCCTCCGGGGAAACCGCCGCCATGACGTTGGCAGCCAGCAGGCTCAAGGCCAGGGCGCCGCATTGCAAAATCATCTTGCGCATAAAGTTGTCCTTCTCAAGCCTGGATCAGAAGTTCGCGCCGACGCTGAGCGCCACGAAGTCACGGTCAATCAGGGTGTTGTAGTTGCCACCGAAAAAGTCGGTGAAGCTGAGGCTCGCGGTGTAGGTGTTGCGGTAGTCGGCGTCCAAACCGATGCTGACCGCCTTGGCGCCCTGGTTGAACAGGCCGTTGGGGCCGTAACCCTTGACGTCATGGGACCAGGACACGTTGGGCTTGAGGTTGATCCCGGCGAACACGTTGCTGTAGTCGAGGATCGCCCGGGCACGGTAGCCCCAGGAGGTCGCGGTGACGAAACCGCTGGTATCACCCTGGTAGCCATAGGCGCCGTAGACCGAGTCACGCCCGTAACGAATCTTGTCCTTGGTCTCCAGGCCGCCGACGTAGGTCATCCCCGCCTCGCCCACCAACGTCAGGCGCTCGGCACCCAGGACCTGGTCGAAGAACTGCGTCAGGGTGCTTTGTATCTGGGTGATTTCCTTGCGGCGGTAGCCGGAGTTGTCGGCGCCGGCCGAAGTCTGGAGCGGCGAGGAGGTGCCACCGCTGAGCGGGTTGACCAGGGCCAGGGTCAGGTCGGTGGTGTTGATCTGCACCGGTGCATTGGGCCGGTAGCTGATCTCGCCACTCCAGGCGGTGCCGGTGGGCAAGGTAGTGGAGAAGCTCGCACCATAGAGATGAATATCTTCCGGATACTCCAGGTAGTACTGACCACGACCGAGCAGCATGCTGGTGGCCAGGTTTACCCCGTTTCCAGGGGACAGCGCGTTACCGGTGGCAATCACACCCGGGATACTGTTAATCGTGCTTTGACCGGCGGTGATAGTGCCCACTGTCGGCGTACGGCTGTGATAATTCATGTAGTACAAGCCGTACTCGGTGTCGCTGCCCAGCCAGCGCAGGGCCATGCCCCATTGACCGCTGTTACGGGCGTCACGATCATCGGCCCGCTGCACGACGACACCCTCTGGCGTGACCTGGAAGCCTTGGCCGAACGCCGCGGCAACCGGTTGCAACGGCGCAATCGCCGGACTGCCGACGGTGTAGTTGTTGTTGCAACCGTGTTGCACCACATCGTTGCCGAAGAAGGTGCCGCAGTTGTCGACGACGGTATTTTCCCAATTCAACTGGTAGAACCCTTCGACCGTCAGTTGGTCGGTCAGGCTCTGGGAAGCAAAGAACATATTGACCGGGATCAGGCCTTCCTTGATCTCGGCACCCGGCCGGCGAAACGCCGAGACGTCGATGGGGTTGATGCTGTTGATCGAGTTACCGATAAAGGTACTTTCACCCCAACTGACCACCTGCTTGCCCAGGCGCACGGTGCCCGGCAGATCGGCGATGGAGTAGTTGTGGTAGACGAAGGCGTCGAGGATTTCCGCGCCCGAAGAGCGGGCCCCCTCATCGCGATGGTAATCGCTGATGTTTTTGAAGTCCTGGCTGCCGTCGGCCGTCGCAAAGTCGTACCAGTACTTGCCCCGGACGAAGACGCCGGTGTCACCGTACTTCAATTCCAGGTCGTGAATGCCCTTGATGATCTTCGAGAAGGCTTGGCCTTTCTTGTAGTTCAAGCGTCCGTCATCACCGGTGGAAGCCTGGCCGGTGCCGCCGTTGGGCACCCCTACCAGGGTCTTGTCGGCATCACGCAGGCCCCAGCTCACGCCAGCCGACAGGGACGAGTCGAATTGACCTTCGATTTCCCCGATATTGAACGAAACCGCCTGCGCCTGCGCACTGACGCCCATGGCAACCGCGATGGCCAGAGCCTGCGGCGTGAAGATGGCGCGCATTGTTGTTTTTGTCATGCGTCTTCCCCGGTGTGTGACAGAAGGCTTCACCCTACTCACCACCAACGGGAGCGATAAGCGCACCAAGGAGGTATTCGTGCCGTACCTCGAAAGGATGAATAAGTGCCTGCGGCGCGCGTTGCAGCGCACCATCGAACCGGTGGATAAGGCGTCATAGCGCACATGGATGGAGGGTAGCCGGGGCGGCTCCGGACATCGCGACTTGAACGGGCAACTGTTACCCCAGCGGTAACAGTGATTGTCGCAAAGCAGGCTGTTTCAGCGAAACTGAACGCCTTATTATGATCGTCATCTACTCTTTACTGACGTTGATTTACTCCTTGATCGAACGTCTTCCCTTGGCCACTGCGTTTGCAGTGGCCTTTTTTATGCCTGCATCATTCATCGTCACGCCGCTCTTTCAGGACCGCTGAAACTTCAAAGGTAACCAAGGACCCTTCTTACAACCTGGAACGATCCAAGCCTCTTTCCCGACTCAACACCACGACTCACCCTGTTCCGCTCAACCACATCACGTGATAGGGAAGGAGTCGCTTATGAAACCGATCAATTACAACACCTATCGCAGCACCCGGGGTTTCAACGACAGGGTTCGCTTTCTGGTGCTGCATTACACCGCCATCGACTTTGCCAGCTCGGTCAAGGCCCTCACCGGGGCCCAGGTCAGCAGCCATTACCTGGTGCCCGATGTCACCGACCCGAGTTATCTCCAGGCCGGTTTCAAGGAGCAGGAAGTCTTCAATCTGGTCGACGAAGAAAAGCGCGCCTGGCATGCGGGCGCCAGTGCCTGGGCCGGCAGAACACAGCTCAACGACACTTCGATCGGCATCGAGATCGTCAACCTGGCTTCAGACAGCGGGGGGCAGTTTCATTTTCCGCCCTATGAGCCCCGGCAGATCGAGGCGCTCAAACAGTTGTCGTTGAATATCCTCGCCCGCTATCCCGAGATCACGCCCACCCAGGTGGTCGGGCATTCGGATATCGCCTGGAGCCGCAAGAGTGATCCGGGGGCCGCCTTTCCCTGGCACGACCTGTACCTGTCGGGCATTGGTGCCTGGTACGACGAGAGCACCCGCGACCGCTACCTGCAGCACTATCTCCGCGCAGGCCTGCCGCCGCAGAAAACAACCTTGGAGCGGTTCAGGAAGTACAGGTATGACGTGACGGGAGCCGACACGCAAACGGGGTTCAAACAACTGGTCAGGGCCTTCCAGTTGCATTTCCGAGCGGAGAATTACGATGGGGTGCTGGATGCCGAGACTGCGGCCATCCTCGCGGCACTGGTGGAGAAGTACTTCCCGGGGGCAATACAGGCCAACTGAGGCAAAACCGGTGCAGGGCTTGCCCCTGTCCGGTTATTAAAACACCGCCCCCCTGTAAGGAGCCGGCTGCGATGAGGACTTTGAGCCTTGTATCGCCCTCGCGGCCGCTATCGCCGGCAAGCCAGCTCCTACAGGTACTGCGCTGTGTCAGGTAGCCTTGCTTTCAGGCCATGTACTTCTGCAGATTCGCCATCATTTCCCGCAGGGCTTCAGGCGTGTCCTTCGGGTGCACGGCGCCGTCGAAATCGCAGATCTGCTTCCAGCTGGCCGCCACGTCTTCCACCGAAAAGCCATTGTGCGGGTCGAAGCCGGCGCCCAGGCTGCGCTCCCAACGGGTCTTGCCGATCCAGCCACCACCGACCTCGAACAGGCCGGAAGTTTCATCACACTGCTCACTGCCGAGAAACACCACCAGCGGGCTGATCAGTTCCGGCTTCAGCAGCTCGAACACCTGCGGCGGGATCAGGCCTTCGGTCATGCGCGTGCCGCCCGTCGGGGCGATGGCGTTGACCAGGATGTTGTTCTTGCGGCCCTCGATGGCCAGGGTCCGGGTCAGGCCATACAGGCCGAGCTTGGCCATGCCGTAGTTGGACTGGCCGAAATTGCCGTAGATACCGGAAGTCGACGCGGTGAAGATCACCCGGCCGTAATTCTGCTCACGCATATGGGGCCAGGCCGCATGGGTGACTTTGTAGGCGCCTTCGACATGCACCCGGTAAACCAGGTCCCAGTCGGCATCCTCCATTTTCAGGAAGGTCTTGTCCCGCAGGATGCCGGCGTTGTTCACCACCACATCGATACGACCGAAGGCATCCAGGGCGTTCTGTACGATCTTGTCGCCGTCGGTGACCGAGTCATGGTTGGCCACGGCCGTACCGCCGGCCTCGCGAATCTCGGCCACCACCTTGTCCGCCGCCGAGGCATTGGCGCCTTCGCCATGGGCCGAGCCGCCGAGGTCGTTGACCACCACTTTCGCCCCATGACGGGCGAACAGCAGTGCATGGGCACGCCCCAGGCCGCCGCCGGCTCCGGTGACGATCACCACTTTATCTTCGAAGCGCACAGACTCACTCATACAGGACTCCAGCCAGGGCCGATGGAAATAGAAGCCGAGTGTCGGACACCCGGCCTTTGGTCACAATAAAGTCGGCCAGGGCTGAATGGTACGCGATAAGGCAGCAGGATAGTCCGGCCCTGGCCGCGACCCTCCCCGTTGACGCCCGCCGGGCAGTAGCCTCAGAGCCTGAACCCCGGATCGTCCTTGTCCAGCTTGCGCAGCAGTGCCGGCCACGCCAGCGCCCCGCCCATGCCCTGGGCACTGCGGGTCACCGCCGCGACCATGGCCTTGGCCCCGGCGAGAATCTGCGGTTCGATGACGATCAGCGGCGCCGCGCCATTTTGCGCCAGCACCTGGATATCGCAGGCGCGCTGGAAGGTGAACATCATCAGGAAGGTGTCGGCGATGGTCGAGCCACAGGTGAGCAGGCCGTGGTTGTGCAGCATCAGAAAATTGTTTTCGCCGAGGTCGGCCTGCAACCGCGCTTTCTCCTCATGATTGAGGGCCACCCCTTCGTAGGCGTGATACGCCAGGCTCGACAGCACGAACAGCGATTGCTGGCTGATGGGCAGCACGCCCTGCTGCTGCGCCGAGACCGCGACACCGGCGGCGGTGTGGGTGTGCAGCACGCAGGTCACGTCGTGCCGCACCTCATGAATGGCGCTGTGGATGGTGTAGCCGGCCGGGTTGATCTCGTAGGGGCTGTCCAGCAGCTTGTTGCCCGCCTGGTCGACCTTGACCAGGCTCGACGCGGTGATCTCGTGGAACATCAGCCCGTAGGGGTTGATCAGGAAATCCTCGGTACCCGGCACCTTGGCCGAGATATGGGTGAAGATCAGGTCATCCCAGCCGTGCATCGCCACCAGGCGATAACAGGCCGCCAGGTCAACGCGGGTCTGCCATTCGGCGGCGCTGACTTGGCTCTTCACATCGGGTGCGGCGGTAACAGGGGCTGCGTTCACGGCACTGACCTCGGTGGTTTCCGGTTTTTATTCTAGTACCGACCAGTCTAGAGCAGCCGGTTGCCCCGACGGAGTTGCATTGCCAGCCAGCTTGATGACTCAGCGGGTCATATCACTGCCGCCAACAGAGGCGCGGCAAACAGGTTCAGCAGCCCCGTCAACACCATCACCAGGCCCGCCACCGAGCCCTCTTCACCGCCGACTTCACGGGCGCGACTGACCCCGGCCCCGTGGGCTCCGACACCGAACAGCGCACCGCGGGCCAGGCTGCTGCGCAACGGCAACCACTTGAGCAGCAGCCCGCCGAGAAAGGCCCCGAACACCCCGGTTACCATCACGAACACCGCGGTCAGCTCCGGCACGCCGCCGAGGTTCTGCGCCAGCGGCATGGCAAAGGGCGTGGTGATCGAGCGCGGCACCAGCGACAGGGTCAGGCTGTTATCCAGCGACAGCGCCCTGGCCAACCCATAGGAAGTGCCGATGGACGCGACGCTGCCGGCGAGCATGCCCAGCAGCAACGCCGGGCCATGGCGCACCAGCATCTGCCGCTGCTGCCAGATCGGCACCGCGAAGGCCACGGTGACCGGCCCGAGGATCAGCATCAGCCAGTGGGTATCGCGCGAGTATTCGGCGTACGCCGTGTGCAACGGTAGCGCCACCGCGAGTAATACGATGGGCACCAGAATCAGTGGCGACAGCAGATAGCGACCCGTGCGGCCATACATCCAACGGCTGAACACATAAGCGGCCAAGGTCAGCCCCAGCCAGAACAGGGACATCCACTCAAGCTTCACGACGGGTGCTCCAGCGGCAGACAAACTCGACGGTAAAGGCCGTCGCCAGCATCACCGCCAGGGTACTGACGCCGATCACCAACAGAATCCGCCAGCCGTCCTGACGGACCATGGCGCCGTAGTCCAGCAGGCTCATCAACGCCGGGATAAAGAACAGCAACATCTCCGCCATCAGCAGCCCCGCCCCCAGTTGCAGGGTGGCGGGCTTGACCCAGCCGGTAGCGAACGCCAGCAACAGCAGCGCCAGGCCGATCACCCCGCCGGGGACCGGCCAGTGGCTCCAGGCGGCGAACAGCGTGCCCAGCTGATAGAGCCCCAGCAACACGGCCAGTTCGGCGAGCAGGCGGCAGGATTTTTTCAGCAACAGACGGTTCATCGGGTCAGGTCCTCTCAGGAACCCGATTTTAAAGTTGTCACTACCATCCCAAAAGCGAATTGTTAGACTGGTAGCCATTCCACTTTGGAATCAGGCCATGGAATTCAAGCAACTGCGCAGCTTTATCGAGGTGGTCCGCCAAGGCGGTTTCACCCAGGCGGCGAAAACCCTGCACATCAGCCAATCGGCGGTGAGCAAGCAGGTCGCCCAGCTCGAACACGACCTCGGCACGCCGCTGCTCGATCGTCACGGCTCGCGGGTTCTGCTGACGGCGGCCGGCAGTGTGGTCGTGCAGCGGGCCGAAGCCATGCTGCGCCTGCGCAACGAGTTGCTCAGCGAACTGGATGACCTGAGCCAGCTGGCCCGGGGCGAACTGCGCCTGGGTTTGCCGCAACTGGGCGGCGAGGCCCTGTTCGCCAGCCTTTTCGCCGAGTACCGGCGGCGCTACCCGAATATCAGCATTCACCTGCTCGAAGGCGGTAGCCTGACGATCGAGCCGGCGGTGCTGAGCGGCGAACTGGAACTGGGGGCGGGCCTCAAACCGAGCGATCCGGCATTCGACTACCAGCCGTTTTGCGATGAGCCCCTGGATGTGTTGCTGGCGACCGATCATCCGCTGGCCGAGGAAGGCTCCATCCGCCTGGAGCAATTGGCCGATACGCCGTTCCTGCTGTTCCAGCGCAGTTTTGTGCTCAATCACCGCTTGATGGAGGCCTGCCGGCAAGCCGGCTTCACCCCCAAGGAGAGCGGGCGCAGCGGCCAGGCGGACTTTCTCGCCGCGCTGGTGGCCGCCGGGCAAGGCGTGGCGCTGCTGCCCAGCGTGGTCGCGCGTTCGCTGATACGGCCCGGCGTAGTGCGCCTGACCTTGAGCTCACCGACCGACCTGCGCTGGGACATTGCCTTTGTCTGGCGCCGTGGCGCCTACCTGTCCAAGGCCGCCCAGGCCTGGCTGGCGCTGGCGCGCGAGCGACCCAGCCTCAGCGCAACGCGCTGATGAACTCAGCCAGCCAGGGCTCGGCGTCGGTTTCCGGGGTGACGCTTTCGCTGGCATCCAGACGCAACATGTCCTTCACCTCGCGCACGCCCAGCTCGGCAAACAGCTCACGCATCTGTTCACCGCCACCGCAGAAGGTGTCGCCGTAGCTGGAATCACCGAGGCCGATCACCCCGCCCGGCAAGCCGCGCCACGCCGCCGGCAACTGATCGCGAATGGCACTATACAGCGGCTGGAGATTGTCCGGCAGTTCACCCATGCCGGTGGTGGCGGTCACGGCCAGGAAGGCCTCCGGGGCGAAGGCCTGGACATCGGCGAGGGTCGCCCGCGGGTTGTGCCAGGCCTCGAAACCGGCCTCGCGAAGGATTTTTTCAGCGTGGCGGGCAACTTCTTCTGCGGTGCCGTAGACCGAGCCGGAAAGGATGGCGACTTTCATCAATCTGATCCTGATGCGTGATAAAAAACCCAGGATACCAGCAGATGAGAGACTTTCTCACAAAACCCGCCCCTCGCCGCCAGCAAATAGGATGGATTATTCAAGACGATGTCTTAAACTTCGCCGGACTTGTCAACGGACTGCCGGGGCTTTGAAAAATGATAAATCCCAAACTGCTGCAAATGGTGATCGACGCGTCGAACGATGGGATCGTGGTGACCGAACAGGAAGGCGAAGACCATATCCTGATCTATGCCAACCCGGCGTTCGAACGCCTGACCGGTTACAGCAACGAAGAAATTCTCTACCAGGACTGTCGCTTCCTGCAATCGGGCGACCGCGACCAGCCGGCGCTGGAGCTGATCCGCGAAGCCCTGAACACGCGCAAGCCGTGCCGACAGATCCTGCGCAACTACCGCAAGGACGGCAGTCATTTCTGGAACGAGCTATCGCTGTCCCCGGTGTTCAACGAAAGCGACCAGTTGACCTACTTCGTCGGCGTGCAAAAAGACGTAACGGGGCAGGTCAAGGCGCAACAGCGGGTAACCCAGCTGGAAGCGCAACTGGCCGAGGTCCAGGCGGAGCTGGAGGCGCTCAAGGCGGCAGGCGCAAAGCAGCCATAACGCAACCGTTCGGCGCGTCCGGCCGCCTGATCGTCGATCAGGTGTCGAGACGGCCCGCCAACAGTTGTTGCAAGCGCCGGCGCATCAGCCGGCCGTCATTGCCCAGACAGCCGATGCTTGAGCCTTCCAGGCGCTCCTGCAACAGCTCCGAGACATCCCCGGCCAACATCACCGCACAGTCCACCGACAGCGCCAGGCGATTGAGCCGGCGTGGCAGATCGGTCATCGGCGAGCGGTTGGAATACAGCACCAGCGCCTCGGGCCGGACCTTTTCGCAGACCAGGGTCAGTTCATCGAAGGGCTGGCCGATCGCCAGGACACTGACGCAGCGGTCGCCATCACCCAGCAACAGGCCGGCCACCAACAATTCGAGCTCACGACATTGATCCGGTAAAGCGGCAAGCACGATGCGCTGGGAGGGCAGACCGTGAACCAGGTGCAGGCGCTGCAGGACCCGTGCGCGCAGGAACGCATCGAGAAACAGCCACTCGCTGGCCTGGCCGAACTCACTGCTCTGCTGCAGGCGCTGCCACAGCGGCAGGAGGATATTCTGGAACACCACGGTCAGCGGATAACTGGAAAACACCTGCCCATAGAGACGCTCAAGGGCCGGCTCGTCGAAGGTGCTGACCACCGCGCGCATTCGCGCCTGCCAGTCGTCCCACTCAGTCTGGGCAATCGATTGCGCCGCAATGCCGGAAGGGGTGTGAATAGGCACGGCCTGGACGGCGGTCTTCGCCAGGATCTTGCCCACCTTGCTCACCGCCACGCCGCGCTCGATCCAGCCCATGATGGTGCGGACCGTCTCGATATCGCTCATGGCATAGAGCCGATGCCCACTTTCGGTGCGGGTCGGCTGAATCAAACCGTAGCGTCGCTCCCATGCCCGCAGGGTGACCGGGTTGACGCCGGTCAGGCGCGAGACTTCACGAATGGGAAACAACTCTTCCTGTTTCAGCACCCGCAAGAGCGGCGTGGCAGGTTCAAGTTCGGTCATGACGGGCATCTGTCACACATTTATGAGTAGGATTTGGCAGATATTCTAGCCCACTGGATCCAAGTCTCTGCAAATCATACGCAATACGACTCGCCGGCTTGGTGCATTTCCCGGAATAGGGAATAATTCTTGCCTGTCCACCACCGCAGCCCACCACCCCGGCGCTGCGTTGCGCATCTGCCCTATCCGGGCGGCATGCTTGTCTTACGGAGATACATGATGTCTACCTCACCCGTCACCATGATGGTGGCCCGGCGCGTTGCCGATGGCCGCTACCAGGACCTCCTCGCCTGGTTGCACGAAGGCGAATTGCTCGCCACCGACTTTCCCGGTTACCTGGGCTCCGGCGTGCTCGCCCCGCCGCCCGGGGACAACGAATTCCAGATGATTTTCCGCTTCAGCGATGCCACGACCCTGGGCGCCTGGGAACACTCGGCCTCGCGCAAGGCCTGGCTGGCACGCGGCAGCGACCTGTTCGCCGGGCCACAGGAGCGCCGGGTCAGTGGCATCGACGGCTGGTTCGGCGCCGCGGGCCAACGGCCGCCGCGCTGGAAGCAGGCGGTGGCGATCTGGCTGGCGTTCTTTCCGGTCTCGCTGCTGTTCAACTTTGGCCTCGGGCCGTTGCTCGCCGAACTGAGCCTGGTGCCACGGGTAATGGTCAGCACCCTGGTGCTGACCCCGCTGATGGTCTACTTCTTCATTCCGCTGTCGACCCACCTGCTGGCGGGCTGGTTGCACAGTACCCAGGCCAAGGCGCTGCCCGGCGACACGGCCACTGCCCGGCATTGACGGTACGCAGTATCCGGCTTGGCAGTTGTACAAGCGGTGTGGCTGGTATAGTTTTGACTTCAACGTCGACCGACGCCTCTCCACCGCTTGCCACGAGCCTTCGATGCCACCGTCTTCTGCCCCGATCCTGATTACTGGCGCCGGCCAGCGTGTAGGCCTGCATTGCGCGCAGCGACTGCTGGCCGACGGCTACCCGGTGATCTTCAGCTATCGCAGCGAGCGTCCCGGCGTCCAGGCCCTGCGCGACCTCGGCGCTACCGCGCTGTTCGCCGATTTCTCCAGCGAAGCCGGGATCCTGGCCTTTATCGAGACGCTGAAGCAGCACACCGACTGCCTGCGGGCCATTGTCCACAATGCCTCGGCCTGGCTGGCGGAAACCCCCGGTAACGAAACCGCGGCCTTTACCCAGATGTTCAGCCTGCACATGCTCGCGCCCTATCTGATCAACCTGCACTGCGCCGAACTGCTGGAGCGCTCGCCAATGGCCGACATCGTGCACATCAGCGACGATGTCACCCGCAAGGGCAGCAGCCAGCACATGGCCTACTGCGCCAGCAAGGCCGGCCTGGACAGCCTGACCCTGTCCTTCGCGGCCCGCTACGCGCCGCGGATCAAGGTCAACGGCATCGCCCCGGCCCTGCTGATGTTCAACCCCGACGACGACGCGGCGTACCGCGCCAGGACCCTGGCCAAATCGGCCCTGGGTATCGAGCCCGGAGCCGGGGTGGTCTACCAGAGCCTGCGCTACCTGCTGGACAACCCCTATGTCACCGGCACAACCTTGACCGTCAACGGCGGCCGGCACCTTAAATAAGCCGCCCCGCGAGGAACCTTTTCCATGAGTGCCACACTGCCCGAGCATTACCGCGAGATCCTTCTGGGGTTGGGTGAAAACCCCGACCGCGAGGGTCTGCTGGATACCCCGAAACGGGCCGCCAAGGCCATGCAGTACCTGTGTCACGGCTATGAGCAGAGTCTCGACGAGGTGGTCAACGGTGCGCTGTTCGCCTCCGACAATGACGAGATGGTCATCGTCAAGGACATCGAGTTGTACTCGCTGTGCGAACACCACCTGCTACCCTTTATCGGCAAGGCCCATGTCGCCTACATGCCCACCGGCAAGGTCCTCGGGCTGTCGAAGATCGCCCGCATCGTCGACATGTTCGCCCGGCGCCTGCAGATCCAGGAAAACCTCACCCGGCAAATCGCCGACGCCATCGAGCAGGTGACCCAGGCCGCCGGCGTGGCGGTGGTGATCGAAGCCCAGCACATGTGCATGATGATGCGCGGCGTGGAAAAACAGAATTCGACCATGAACACCTCGGTGATGCTCGGCGCCCTGCGCGATTCGAGCACCACCCGCATGGAGTTCCTGCAACTGATTGGACGGAGCAAGTAGCAATGCCACAACTTCAACCCGGCATGGCGCGCATTCGGGTCAAGGACCTGTGCCTGCGTACCTTTATCGGTATCAACGAGGACGAGATCCTCAACAAGCAGGATGTGCTGATCAACCTGACCATCCTCTATGCAGCCCAGGAAGCGGTGCGCGACAACGATATCGATCACGCCCTGAACTACCGCACCATCACCAAGGCGATCATCCAGCATGTGGAGGGCAACCGCTTTGCCCTGCTCGAACGCCTGACCCAGGAATTGCTCGACCTGGTGATGAGCAACGAAGCCGTGCTGTATGCCGAGGTCGAAGTCGACAAGCCCCACGCGCTGCGCTTTGCCGAGTCGGTGTCGATTACGCTCGCGGCGAGCCGTTGAGCCACTGAGCCGTCTGGCGTTCACCGCGCCAGGCTCTTATCATCGCGCCCTACTTCACCCCCACAGAGCCCATCATGACCGAGCAAGAACGCCTCGAACTCGAAGCCGCCGCCTTTCGCCGGCTGGTCGCCCACCTGGACAGCCGCAAGGATGTGCAGAACATCGACCTGATGAACCTCGCCGGGTTCTGCCGCAACTGCCTGTCCAAGTGGTACAAGGCCGAAGCCGACGAACGGGCGATCGAGGTCAGCCTCGACGACGCCCGTGAAGTGGTCTACGGCATGCCCTATGCCGAGTGGAAAGCCCAATACCAGCAAGAAGCCAGCGCCGAACAACAGGCGGCGTTCGCCAAAGGAAAACCCCATGAGTGATTTGAACACCCTGCGCGCCCGCCTCAACAGCGGCGAACATGTTTTCGCCGACACCCTGGCCTTCGTGGCCGCCGGTTACGACTATCAGCCACAAGCCTTCAGCAACGGTGGCGTGGAAAACGCCGCCGGGCAGAACGAAGGCTCGTGCAAGACCCTCGGCCTGGCGCTGCTGGAAGGCTTGAGCGACCAGGAAGCCTTGCTGGCCTTCGGCGAGCATTACCGTTCGGTCCTGGCCACACCTGAAGGCAACGATCACGGCAATATCCGCGCGTTGATCGCCCATGGCCTGGCCGGCGTGAAGTTCGCCCAGGCACCGCTGACCCGGCGCTGATTCAAGGCCCGGCCGGCACATCGCAACTTTTAAGATTGACCCGGCGACTTTATTTCGTTTGCCGGGGACCGCTGCTCACGGCTTAGATAAAAAGAAGTCTTCCTTCTTTCGAGTCAGGCCTCCATGAGCAGCGAAACCATCAGTCAGTCGATTTCCATCGTTCACCCGATCAGCCTCAGCCACGGCAAGAACGCCGAGGTCTGGGACACCGCCGGCAAGCGCTATATCGACTTTGTCGGTGGTATCGGCGTACTCAACCTCGGCCATTGCCACCCACGCATCGTCGAGGCCATTCGCGAACAAGCCACCCGGCTGACCCACTACGCCTTCAACGCCGCGCCCCATGCGCCCTACCTCGAACTGATGGATCGCCTGACGGCGTTTATCCCGGTGTCCTACCCGGTCAGCGGCATGCTCACCAACAGCGGCGCGGAAGCGGCGGAAAACGCCCTGAAGATCGTCCGTGGCGCCACCGGCCGCACCGCCGTGATCGCCTTTGACGGAGCCTTTCATGGGCGCACCCTGGCCACCCTCAATCTCAACGGCAAGGTGGCCCCCTACAAACAGAAAGTCGGGGTGCTGCCAGGGCCGGTGTATCACTTGCCCTTCCCCAGCCAGGACAACGGCGTGACCTGCGCCGAGGCGCTGAAGGCGATGGAGCGGCTGTTCAGCGTCGAGATCGATGTCGAGGACGTCGCCTGTTTTATTGTCGAACCGGTGCAGGGCGAAGCGGGCTTTCTGGCGTTGGACGTGGAGTTCGCCCAGGCGCTGCGGCGGTTTTGCGATGAGAAAAAGATCCTGCTGATCGCCGATGAAATCCAGTCCGGCTTCGGCCGCACCGGGCAGCGCTTTGCGTTTTCGCGACTGGGGATTGAACCGGACCTGATCCTGCTGGGCAAAAGCATTGCCGGCGGTGTACCGCTGGGGGCGGTGGTCGGGCGCAAGGCGCTGCTCGACACCCTGCCCAAAGGCGGACTGGGCGGCACCTATTCGGGCAACCCGATTGCCTGTGCCGCAGCCCTGGCGACCCTGGACGAAATGACCGACGCCCATTTGCACGCCTGGGGCACGCAACAGGAAGAAGCGATTGTCAGCCGCCACCAGGCCTGGCACACCCACCAGCTGTCACCCTACCTGGGGCGCCTGACCGGTGTTGGCGCCATGCGCGGCATCGAGTTGATCAACCCCGACGGCAGCCCTGCGTCGGCACAATTGACGCAATTGCTGGCCCTGGCCCGCGAAGCCGGCTTGCTGCTGATGCCCAGCGGCAAGTCGCGGCATATCATCCGATTGCTGGCACCTTTGACCACCGAAGCGGCGGTGCTGGAGGAAGGGCTGGATATCCTCGAGGCGTGCCTGGCCAAGCTTCGCTGAAAGCGACGGGCAGAAAAAAACCGGCCGCGGCCGGTTTTTTTCATCGTGACGCAATCAGAACGAAGCGTTCTGCAGGTCGTCGAGGTAGCGCTCGGCGTCCAGTGCGGCCATGCAGCCGGCGCCGGCCGAGGTGATGGCTTGACGGTAAACGTGGTCGGCCACGTCACCAGCGGCAAACACACCTTCGACGCTGGTCGCGGTGGCATTGCCGTCACGGCCGCCCTGCACCACCAGGTAACCGTCCTTCAACGCCAACTGACCTTCGAACAGCGAAGTGTTCGGGGTGTGGCCGATGGCGATGAACACGCCGTCGACTTTCAGTTCGTCGAAGCTGCCGTCGTTGTTCTTCAGGCGGGCACCGGTCACGCCCATGTTGTCGCCCAGGACTTCGTCCAGGGTGGCATTGAGCTTGAGGACGATCTTGCCCTCGGCGACGCGGGCATGCAGCTTGTCGATCAGGATCTTCTCGGCGCGGAAGGTCTCGCGACGGTGCACCAGGGTCACCTTGCTGGCGATATTGGCCAGGTACAGCGCCTCTTCCACGGCGGTGTTACCGCCACCGACCACGGCGACTTCCTTGTTGCGATAGAAGAAACCGTCACAGGTGGCGCAAGCGGAAACGCCTTTGCCCATGAACGTCTCTTCCGACGGCAGGCCCAGGTAACGGGCGCTGGCGCCGGTGGCGATGATCAGCGCGTCACAGGTGAAGGTGCCGCTGTCGCCGACCAGGGTGTAGGGCTTTTTCGCCAGGTCCACCGCGTTGATGTGGTCGAAGACGATTTCGGTTTCGAAACGCTCGGCGTGTTCTTTCATGCGATCCATCAGCGCCGGGCCGGTCAGGCCGTGCACGTCGCCAGGCCAGTTGTCGACTTCGGTGGTGGTGGTCAATTGGCCGCCGGCCTGCATGCCGGTGATCAGCAGCGGCTTGAGGTTGGCACGTGCGGCATAGACCGCGGCGCTGTAACCGGCAGGGCCGGAACCGAGAATAATCACTCGCGAATGGCGTACTTCAGACATGACTCACTCCTATCGACCGCCCGTCAGCTACCGGTGCGGAGCGCCGGCGGACCGGCTGGAATAAAAAAAGGACTGCGAAAGCACTTGGGGAAGGCTTGTAGCACACAGTCCTGAAAAATAATGAGGTGCAGCGTATCGAGGAGGCGAAGATTAAGGAAATACGCAATAACAATCCAGCTCATAGCAGGTCTCTATCCTCAACGGCGCTCTTCGGGACGCCTTTGTTACTGCAAATGTCGACCCTTTCACCGGCCCTGCAAAGCCGGTAAGGTCGGCGCGTTTCCCCCTTCTCGGAGCACGTTATGCCCGCACCCGTCCTGTCCGGCCCGCAATATCTGCGCGAGGGCCTGAAGCTGGTCCTGAGCCCGGGCCTGCGCCTGTTCGTCCTGATGCCGCTGGCGATCAACCTGGTGCTGTTCGTCGGTTTGATCTACCTGGCTGGCCATCAGTTCAGCGTCTGGGTCGACACCCTGATGCCGACCCTGCCGACCTGGCTGGGCTTCCTCAACTACATCCTCTGGCCGCTGTTCGTGGTGCTGGTGCTGTTGATGGTGTTTTTCACCTTCACGATGATCGCCAACGTGATCGCCGCGCCCTTCAACGGCTTTCTCGCCGAGAAGGTCGAAGTGGTGGTGCGCGGCACCGACAATTTCCCGGCTTTCAGCTGGGCCGAATTGCTGGCGATGATTCCCCGCACCCTGGCGCGGGAAATGCGCAAGCTGGGTTACTTCCTGCCGCGGGCCATCGGCCTGTTTATCCTCTCGTTCATCCCGGTGGTGAATATCATCGCCGCGCCGCTGTGGCTGCTGTTCGGGGTATGGATGATGGCGATCCAGTACATCGACTACCCGGCGGACAACCACAAGCTGAGCTGGAACGGCATGCTCGCCTGGCTGCGGCAGAAACGCTGGCAGTGCATGAGTTTTGGCGGGATCGTCTACCTGGTGCTGCTGGTGCCGGTGGTCAACCTGTTGATGATGCCGGCGGCAGTCGCCGGGGCCACCTTGTTCTGGGTTCGTGAGCGCGGTGAAGAGGCGGTGGCCGGCGAGAAGCGCTGAAGTGTTACCAAGGGTGTCTCGTCACAAATCCATCATCAAACAGCCACAGTGTCGCAACCGCCCGGGGCGACACTGTAAACATGACGACAGCTCTGCATATCACCCTGATCACCGAAACCTTCCCACCGGAAATCAATGGCGTGGCCAATACCCTTGGCCGCTTGTGCGACGGACTGCGCGCCCGCGGGCACCAGATCGAACTGGTGCGCCCGCGCCAGAGCTGCGACCAGTCCCGCCCCAGCGATACCGAATTGCTGCTCTGCCGGGGCTGGCCGCTGCCCGGCTATCCCGGCCTGCAGTGGGGTCAGTCGTCGATGCACAAGTTGCTGCGACGCTGGAAGAACCAGCGCCCGGATGTGCTGTATATCGCCACCGAAGGCCCCCTCGGTTTGTCGGCCCTGCGCGCGGCCAGGCGTTTGGGGATTTCGGTGGTCAGCGGTTTCCACACCAACTTCCAGCAGTATTCCCATCAATACGGCATGGGCTTGCTGACGCGGGTACTGACCCACTATCTGCGCTGGTTCCACAACCGTTCCAAGCTGACCCTGGTGCCCAGCGTCAGCCAGCGCATGGAGCTGGAGCGGCGGCATTTCGAGCGCCTGGAACTGCTCTCCCGTGGTGTCGACAGCCAGTTGTTCCATCCGGCCAAGCGCTTGAGTGCCCTGCGCGACAGCTGGGATCTGGCGGACGCTGATATCGCGTTGTTGTATGTCGGGCGACTGGCGACCGAGAAGAATCTCGGTTTGCTCAAGCGGACCTACGAGCGTCTGCGGGAAACTTATCCACAGAGGCGGATGAAGCTGATCGTGGTCGGCGACGGTCCGCAGCGCGGCGTACTGGAAAAGGAACTGCCCGAGGCGATTTTCTGCGGCACGCAGCGGGGTGAAGCGTTGGCCTGCCACTATGCGTCGGCGGATCTGTTCCTGTTCCCGAGCCTGACCGAGACCTTCGGCAATGTGGTGCTCGAGGCGCTGGCGTCAGGGTTGGGGGTGGTGGCTTACGATGAGGCCGCGGCGGCCCAGCACATCCGCCATGGTTACAACGGCGTGCTGGCCATGCCCGGCGACGAGGACGCATTTTGCGATGCCGCGTGCTGGTTGCTGGAAGGCCGGGAGACCTTGCGCAATGTTCGCCTCAACGCCCGCCAGCATGCCAGCCGGCAAGGTTGGGGAGCGATAGTCGAGCAGTTCGAGAAGCAGTTGCGCGGGGCCTGTGAGGCGCCGCCGGTGGCACAGCGCGTTCCGGCCCTGCCGGCGGATGTCGTTGCGACAACCGCCGTTCTGAAAACACCGCGCAACCTGTAACCGGGCTTACGCCAGGCTCATCAATGCCTCACGGCTGAACGGCAGGATGTCCTGCTCACGGCCGTCGCGCACCTTCACCGCCCAATCCGGGTCCACCAGCAGGGCACGGCCCACGGCCACCAGGTCGAACTCGTCGTTGCCCAGGCGCTCCAGCAGGTTTTCCAGGCTCGCCGGCTGAGCGACCTTGTCGGTGTTGACCATGAACTGCAGGAACTCGCCGTCCAGGCCGACGCTGCCCACGGTGATGGTCGGCTTGCCGGTCAGCTTGCGGGTCCAGCCCGCCAGGTTCAGTTCGGAACCGTCGAATTCCGGCTCCCAGAAACGCCGCGTGGAGCAGTGGAAAATATCCACGCCTGCGTCGGACAACGGCTTGAGGAACTCGCCCAGGGCCTCCGGCGTCTGCACCAGACGGGCGCTGTAGTCCTGCTGCTTCCATTGGGAAAAGCGGAAGATGATCGGGAAGCCCGGCCCTACCGCCGCGCGCACGGCCTGGATCAGCTCGATGGCAAAACGCGAACGGTTGGCCAGGCTGCCACCGTATTCGTCGGTGCGCAGGTTGGTGCCTTCCCAGAAGAACTGGTCGATCAGGTAGCCATGGGCGCCATGGATCTCGACACCGTCCATGCCGATGCTTTGGGCATCACGAGCGGCCTGGGCGAAGGCCGCGATCACCTCGTCGATATCCTGTTTCGTCATGCCGTGCACCACGACCTGACCGTCCTTGAGCTTCTCGCTCGGGCCGTAACCCGGCACGCTGGCGTCCGGCTCGGTGCCCAGGCGCCGCACATTACCCACGTGCCAGAGCTGCGGAACGATCTTGCCACCCTCGGCGTGTACCGCATCGACGACTTTTTTCCAGCCGGCCAGGGCCGCTTCGCCGTAGAAATGCGGCACGTTCGGGTAACCGTTGGACGCCTGGTGACCGACCGTGGTGCCTTCGGTGACGATCAGGCCGACACCGGCTGCCGCACGCTTGCGGTAGTACTCGATGACTTTCGAATTGGGCACGCCACCGGGGGAAAACGAACGGGTCATCGGCGCCATGACCACACGGGTCGGCAACTCCAGCGCGCCAAGATGGAAGGGGCGAAACAGGGCTTTAACGGGCATGGGAGCACTCCACGGCGCAAGGGGAATTTATGATCAGGATAATATTCCGCCGCGAACACGCCGCCCAGCACTATTGATCTGAGTGATTAAGCTTTAGAAGTGCCAGAAGCGGCATGGTTGCGGGAGCGGAGCTTATTGGGGCGCCGCTCCCACAGGAAAAGGAGTCGAGCCTGCCCATCCGAGCAGGTGAATCAAGCCAGGGCTTTTTCGATCGCGTGGATCACCGCCGGATCATCCGGAGCAGTGCGCGGCGAGAAACGCGCCAATACACGGCCATCCTTGCCCATCAGGAACTTCTCGAAATTCCAGGTGATATCCCCCGGAAACTCAGCGCCCTCGCCCGCCAACAGACGGTACAGCTGGTGACGGTCATGACCGTTGACCTCCAGCTTGCTGCTCAACGGAAAGCTCACGCCATAGTTCAGGTTGCAGAACGCCTGGATCTCCTCCTCGGAGCCCGGCTCCTGCCCGGCAAACTGGTTGCACGGCAGGCCCAACACGCTGAAGCCCTGGGCCTTGTATTGCTGATAGAGGTGCTCAAGGGCGGCGTACTGAGGTGTCAAGCCGCACTTGGAAGCCACGTTGACCACCAGCACTACATGCCCTTTGAAAGGCGCCAGCGGCAGTTCCTGACCATCCAGCGCTTTTAGTGTCAGATCGTGAAAAGCACTCATGACGAACTCCCGTTTTTCCCGGACTTATTACATGAACATTGTTGCCCGACAGCCTGACCGGTTTCCAGTTAAAAACCGCGACTGACTAAAAAAGGCGCCCGTGGGCGCCTTCCAACTACCAGAGCTTAGCAGCAGAAATCAGTGGTGATGGCCGCCTTCGCCATGGACGTGACCATGGGCGACCTCTTCCTGGCTGGCGTCACGGATTTCGATGATCTTGACCTGGAAAGTCAGGCGCTGACCCGCCAACGGGTGGTTGCCATCAACGGTGACATCGTCGCCGTCCAGGTCGCGAATGGTGACGATCTGCATCTGGCCGTCCGGAGCGGAGGCGTGGAACTGCATGCCGACTTCCAGCTCGTCGACACCTTCGAACATGCTGCGGCTCAGGGTGCTGACCAGCTCAGCGGAATATTCGCCGTAGGCATCTTCAGGCTCCACGGAGACCTTCAGCTCGTCGCCGACCTTCTTGCCTTCCAGGGCCTTTTCCAGACCTGGGATAATATTGCCGGCACCGTGCAGGTACACCAGCGGGGCGCCGCCGGCAGAGCTGTCGATGACCTCACCAGCATCGTTGGTAAGGGTATAGTCGATGGAGACAGCCTTGTTGGCAGCGATCGTCATATGAGCGAGACCTTTTGCATAGGAATAAAGAGCGGACAAGTCTAAACAAGGATTCGTCCGAAAGCGAACTGAACCCGGACAGACGGCCCAAGGCCACGCCTGTCACTATTATCGGCTTTCATCAGGACGAGGACTGGCACTGGGTCGTCGAGCTTTCCTGCGGCCATACCCAGCACCTGCGCCATCAACCGCCCTGGCAGTCGCGCGCCTGGGTGCTCGATCCGGTGCGGCGCGCGGAAAAAATCGCTCAGGGCTTTGAATGTGGTTGGTGCGCTCAAGGCTCGGTTAACGATAACCTTGGCGACTGAACTTCGCAGACAGCCAGACATAGGCCGTCGCACTTGCGCTTCCTCAAGAGAATACGCATGCAAACTTTTTTTATCGCGCCCACCGATTTTGGTGTGGGTCTGACCTCGATCAGCCTCGGGCTGGTACGTACCCTGGAACGCGCCGGGCTGAAAGTCGGCTTTTTCAAACCTATCGCCCAGCCCCATCCCGGCGACCTGGGCCCGGAACGCTCCACCGAACTGGTGGCCCGCACCCATGGCCTGAAACCGCCACAACCCCTGGGCCTCGCCCATGTCGAGCGGATGCTCGGCGACGGCCAGCTCGATGAGCTGCTGGAAGAAATCATCACCCTGTACCAACAGGCGGCCGTCGGCAAGGACGTGCTGGTGGTCGAAGGCATGGTTCCGACCCGCAGCGCCAGCTACGCGGCCCGGGTCAACCAGCACCTGGCCAAGAGCCTGGATGCCGAGGTGATCCTGGTCTCGGCGGCGGAAAACGAAGTGCTCAGCGAACTCTCCGGACGGGTGGAGTTGCAGGCACAACTGTTCGGCGGTCCCAAGGACCCGAAAGTGCTCGGGGTGATCCTCAACAAGGTTCGCACCGACGAGAGCATGGCCGACTTCTCCGCCCGCCTGAAGGAACACTCGCCGCTGCTGCGCAGTGGCGATTTCCGCCTGCTGGGCTGCATTCCGTTCCAGCCGGACCTCAACGCGCCGCGCACCCGCGACGTCGCCGAACTGCTCGGCGCCCAGGTGCTCAACGCCGGTGACTACGAGCAACGGCGCATGAACAAGATCATCATCTGCGCCCGTACGGTGCGCAACACCATCGACCTGCTCAAGCCCGGCGTGCTGGTGGTGACTCCCGGCGACCGCGACGACATCATCCTCGCCGTGAGCATTGCCGCGATGAACGGTGTGCCCCTGGCCGGCCTGTTGCTGACCAGCGACACCCTGCCCGATCCGCGCATCATGGAACTCTGTCGTGGTGCGATGGCCGCGGGCCTGCCGGTGTTGTCGGTGAGCACCGGCTCCTATGACACCGCCAACCAGCTCAATGGCCTGAACAAGGAAATCCCCATCGATGACCGCGAGCGCGCGGAGATCATCACCGACTTCGTCGCCGGGCACCTCGACGCCCACTGGCTGCACCAGCGCTGCGGTACCCCACGGGAAATGCGCCTGACCCCGGCGGTGTTCCGTTATCAGTTGATCCAGCGCGCCCAGGAAGCCAACAAGCGCATCGTCCTGCCCGAAGGCAGCGAGCCGCTCACCGTGCAGGCGGCTGCCATCTGCCAGGCCAGGGGCATCGCCCGCTGCGTGTTGCTGGCCAAGCCGGCGGAAGTCGAGGCAGTGGCGCGGGCCCATGGTTTCGAACTGCCGCCGGGGCTGGAGATTCTTGACCCGGACCTGATTCGCGGCCGCTACGCCGAGCCCATGGTGGCCCTGCGCAAGAGCAAGAGCCTGAACACGCCGATGGCCGAGCAGCAACTGGAAGACACCGTGGTGATCGGCACCATGATGCTGGCGCTGGACGAAGTCGACGGGCTGGTTTCCGGGGTCATCCACTCCACGGCCAACACCATTCGCCCGGCCCTGCAACTGATCAAGACCGCGCCGGGTTGCACCCTGGTGTCGTCGGTGTTCTTCATGCTGTTCCCGGACCAGGTGCTGGTCTATGGCGACTGCGTGATGAACCCTCATCCTTCGGCGGCGGAGCTGGCGGAAATCGCCCTGCAAAGCGCCGATTCGGCCCAGGCCTTCGGCATCACGCCACGGGTGGCGATGATCAGCTACTCCAGCGGCGAATCGGCCAGTGGCGAAGAGGTGGAGAAAGTCCGCGAAGCCACCCTGCTGGCCCATGAGTCCCAGAGCACCTTGCTGATCGACGGCCCGTTGCAGTACGACGCCGCGGCCAACGAAGCCGTGGCCCGGCAACTGGCGCCCAACAGCCAGGTGGCGGGACGCGCCACGGTGTTCGTGTTCCCCGACCTGAACACCGGCAACACCACCCACAAGGCGGTGCAACGCAGCGCCGACTGCGTCAGCCTGGGACCGATGCTGCAAGGCCTGCGCAAGCCGGTCAACGACCTGCCGCGTGGCGCCCAGGTGGACGATATCGTCTACACCATCGCCCTCACCGCTATCCAAGCCGCCAACCGACCTGTGGATATCTGAATGTTAGACTTTCTCCCTGCGCCCCTGCGCGGCGTGATCGCCTCGCTGCTGTTGACGTTGAACACCCTGCTGCTGTGTTCGTTCCTGTTCTGCGTGGCGCTGCTCAAGGTGCTGCCCTTTGCCCTGACCCAGCGTTTCACCCACTGGCTGATGAACCATACCCATGAGGCCTGGGTCAGCAACAACAAGGCCTGGATGCAACTGGTCCGCCGGACCCGCTGGCACCTCAGCGGCCTGGAAGGCCTGGACTACCAGCATTCCTATCTGGTCACCAGCAACCACCAGAGCTGGGTCGACATCATGGTCTTGCAGTACGTGCTCAACCGGAAGATCCAGCCGCTGAAGTTCTTTCTCAAGCAGGAGCTGATCTGGGTCCCGGTGATCGGCCTGGCCTGGTGGGCCCTGGGTTTTCCGTTTATGAAGCGCTATTCCAAGGCGTATCTGGAGAAGCACCCGGAAAAGAAAGGCAAGGACCTGGAAACCACCCGCAAGACCTGCGCGAAGTTTCGCGACAACCCTGTGGGTATCTTCAACTTTGCTGAAGGCACGCGCTTTACCAAGGGCAAGCATGCGCAGCAGCAGTCGCCGTTCCGTTATCTGTTGAAGCCCAAGGCCGGTGGTATCGCCTTTGTGCTGGATGCCATGGGCGAGCAGTTGGAGTCCATCGTCAACGTGACCATCCACTATCCGGGCGGCAAGCCGGGGTATTGGGACCTGCT